>Ga0326760_1000081_pt1 | contig 53331 bp, 52 predicted proteins | sample GCREP_S_FD_207668 | JGI IMG/M metagenome (GOLD analysis project Ga0326760, IMG submission 207668) | Hot spring sediment microbial communities from Geyser Creek Basin, Yellowstone National Park, WY, United States - GCR.EP_S | ecosystem: Environmental > Aquatic > Thermal springs > Near-boiling... | reverse complement strand
ATCCTTTGGTGGGTATATGAGGTATTTGTTACCAGTTTTAACAATTGTAGCTTCAAAAATGTATACAAAACACATACCAACACCATAAGGCATTAGTCTGAACACAAAATTTTATAAACTTGTATACTATTTAGCTATTGAAAGCTTTGGTGTTTAGCCTATTAACCTCTTGATGAGGGTTTTAGCAACCGCAAGAGTTGAGGCGGTTGCCCCCGAGGGAGGTGAGGCTCTCTTAATTCAATTCCTAAAAGCATATAGAGATGCAGTTCAGTATATAGTTGATGAGATTTGGTGTTTAGATGATATTCCATCTGAAGAGAAGCTACATAGAATGTTCTATAGCGAGCTGAGGAGACTAGGTTTTAGAGCACACCATGTCTCTGAAATCTATAGGAGGGCTAGGGAGGTTGTTGAAGCTACTAAGAAGAATAACGGTTCTAAACCTGTTTTAAAGAAGTTGACTGCTAGAATACATCCACTAGACTACAAAATAGACTTTAATGCAAAAACATTGAGAATAGCCGTATTGAATGATCAGTGGATTGAGCTAAAACTCAAATGGTATAAGTATTTAGATAGGTATCTCGATGGCTCTTGGAGACCAGGGGAGATAATGGTTAGCTATAGAAATAATAAGATATTTGTTTATATAACATTTCACAAAGATGTTGAGCTGACCACCCCTAGAGCTGTTATGGGTGTAGACATAAACTTCAACAACATAACATATACAGTTCTAGACCTGAATAGCAATCTAATCACGATTGGTGTTATACCTTTTAAAGGGTTGGAGAGGGCTCTACACTTAAAGAAGCTTGCTGAAGAACTTCAGGAGAGGTTTCCAAGGAGCTGGAGGTTCATAAAATGGGTTAGAAGGGTTAGGGGTAGGTGGCTTAATAAGGCTAGAAACATATTGATAGATTCAGCTCACAGAATATCTAAAAATCTTGTGGAGATAGCCAAAGAGTACAGTGCTCTAATAGTTTTTGAGGATTTGGATAAGCTTAAAGAAAATGGCAACAGCAGTTACAAACTATCGTGGGAAAAATCCTTGTGGTGCTATAAGAGAATACAAATGTTTACAGAGTATAAAGCTATGGTCTACGGAATTAAAACAATTTATGTGAATCCATCAAAAACATCTAAAAAATCGCCTAATGGCAAAAAACTGAGGTTCATAAACTACAGATATGTTGAACTTGGGGGTGTGGTAACATCTAGAGATGTTGTAGCATCTTGGAATATAGCGTTGAGGGGCTTGGAGAAGTTAAAGCAGATGAGGGGCTCGTGGGTTATGTTGAGCCCCGATAGCTCTGCAGATAAGGGGATGAGAACCCGACCCAATACAGAGAACCCCAAGGCAAGAAAAATATATTTACAACTAACTACAGCTATTTACAGATGATTGCCTCGGGGAAACCCTACACGGTTCTCTAAGATATTTAGAGGTGTTGGTGTAGGGATTGCTATTTCTATATCTGACTTTGATACTGTATCGAGGATCTTCATAAAGTCTTTCAAGAGGTTAGCGGACTTCATAGATAATATGTTTAGTGAAGTTAGGGAAGCTGTAGAGGAGATGTTTAGGGGTTTCTAAGAGAGTTAGCGAAGTTGTTTCAGCAATGATTAGCGCCAAGGAGTTGGAGGTCGTAGACATAGACGTCTTTAAGAGTAGAGGTGAGGCTGTGGCTTACTTTAATTAAGAAGGGTATTGAGGCTAGCAGAGAGCTGATTAAGAAAACTCTTGAGCAGACTGAGAAGATTAGGGAGCTGAGGGAATCTATGAAGAAGGAGTTCATGGAGTACGAAGAGGAGAAGGAGTAGGGGGAGTAGCTAGATAACCTTCTTCACCTGGTTAAAAACACCTACAATAGCAAGTAACACTACTATAGCTAGTGTAGCTGTTTGAGAGAGCCCTAGAGCAGCAAGGCTTTTGTATAGAAGACTAGCACCTGTAGCAGCAAATAGTAGAGCGAGCAAATACTTGCTCAGCACATATATTAGAGCAGCAAAAATCACTATAAGAACAAGTAATAGTGTAACTTCTCGCGAGCCAGCAACAGATCTCGTAATTATTGAGGCTATGGTGTACCCGAAAACTATTGAAAGCCCTAGCCTAAAGAGTGTAAAGCCTATCACAAACCCTATAACTATTGCTGTGAGCATGAAGATTATCGCTATGGCTATGCTTTTAAAGACCATGTAAGTGTAGACGTAGGTTATGTATCCTAGTAATGCAGCTGTAGTTATTGACGCTATGAACCTAGATAGCTGAACCCCCCAAAGGCAAAGTACAACACCAAGTGCGGCAGCTATAATGTAAGCAGGTACATCAATAGCTTGAGAGACCAATAATTACCAACCTCTCTCCACAGATTAGAGATGGGCATCGTTTAAAAGCTTTTAAGTACTTTCCGCAGTAATTATAGCTACGGGGTAGCACTCTGCAAATGATTTGAAGAGCCCTTTCACAGCCTTTCTATCCAATATAGCTGTACTCTTACTAAATCTATTTACAGCTCTGCTCACAAGATCTAAAGCTGTTTTTGTAGAGGCTTTGAGGAGCTTTGGCAATCTTTTAAACAGCTCCTTAGCGTACACAGATAATAAAATTGCTTTGAAGCGGGAAGAGAGTTTTGACCCATTTGGAAAGACTATGTACTTCTACATATTTAGCTCTGTTATAGGGCTTGGTGTCATAGGTTCTCTCGTAGCCTTCGATATCATACAGACAGTTATGGCACCAACTAACGGGTCTATAGCCACTAACACAGTGCTTGGGGTAGGGTTTGCAAGAGATAGAGGCTGTGATAGGGCATGAGCTAGGGCACCATAAGCACAGAGACAATGTAGTTATGCTAATCTCTGGAGCTCTCCCTCGGTAGTATACTACATCGGCAGGTACCTCATGTACATAGACATGTTCTCTACAGTCTACAGAGATGGTGGAGGAGGAGAAGTGAGGGTGGTGCAGGGCTACCGCTATTACTGGTAGTGGTGAACGCGTTCATGCAGTTACTAGTGTTAGCAGCGTCTAGGCTGGGAGAACACTATGCAGATGCTCACGGAGCTAAAGTTGCTTCAACAAGAGCAATGATATCAGCTCTAGAGATATAGGGATAGCAAGAACTTACGCTGATCATAACTATCGGATATTCTGTAGAGTTTTAGCTATCTCTACCTTAAGCATCTTCACTAATTCTTTAGATACTTTACCGTTTCTATTACCTATGCATACAGCTCCTCTAACACCTATTACATCGAAACCTAGTTTTACACAGAGAGGTATATGGTTAAGTTTTAAACTACCTGCTATAGCTGTTAAAAGATTTGCATCTTGAGCTTTCTTAACGAAAGTCTTAAGGTATTCTACCGAGAGTATGTCGAAGGTTGATAAACCTTTTTTCTCAAAAGTATCTATCATAACACCTTTTGCACCAGTTTTCAATGCTATATCAACTACTTTTAGCGGTTCGATAGAATTTATATTAATGTAATCTGCGTAACCTACAAGTACAACATTGGTTCTACTAAACGTTTTTGATATATCTGCTACCTTAGTAGCTACATAGAGAGCTTCATCTAGATTCTCCATAGCTATACCTGTCTTAATATAATCTACACCTAGAACACAGCTAGCAAACACTAAATACGATAAGTACTTACTATACCTCCTTATATCACCTAAAGCAATACTAACAGGATTACTACTAAGAGATCTAACAATTTTAATAACATCTCTAACTACCTCAAGATCTGGAAGACCTAGACTACCATCGTTAGGATCTTTGATATCCACAATATCAGCTCCACCTTCAACAGCTTCGTAAACTTCATCTACATTCTTTATCGAGACTAAGAGCTTCGGGGTTCTAATCTTTATCACCTTTTTATCCATTCGATAGGTTTTATATAGTCTTTACCTTGAGCTTCATAAGTACCTATAGTTAGCTGGTAATATACTTCGTTTCTCTTTAGATCGTGTACCTCTTCAAGTTTACCTCTAGCAATAATTTCATCACCTGGTTTAGCTATATCTATGTAGAGACCTTCATAGCTAACTACGAATCTAACTCTACTCCCTTTCTCATCACCTTCCAGAATCTTCACGTTATCGACGATGTATATCGAAGGCATGAATATAGATTCGCTAGCATCAACAACTCTAGCTCTGATAGTTGCAATACCTATTGGTTTAAACAACTTCTGCCCCCATTCTTCATCAACCTCTTCATCGAGTTTAACAGGGTGTAGGGAGAACTGTTTCCCTTTATATAATGCTCTATTCCATTTATACTTACCATAAAGAGTTTTAGCTTCATCAAGTGTTAACGGATGTATTCTAGTTATATCTTCTGCCCAAGACTCTAGAATACCATCTTTAGGTCTGCTAAACCCTAGAGCTTCAGTATCTAGTAGCTTTATCAATGTATCTCTAACTCTATACGCATTATCTTTACCATACACCACTATATCTATGTCTGAAATTGATGGATTGTGGATTTTGAGGAGTATAGACCCTGTAATCCCGAAGTAGTTTAGAGGTACACCAGATTCTTGTGAAAGTTTTTCAACTAGTTCTTTTGCTAAAACCTCTAAACCATCTTTAGGCTCTTCTACAAGTTCTCTTAACCTTTCCTCTGGTTTGTAGTGTATCTTAATCCTGTCTCTAGGAACTTCTATCAACTCTATAGATCTATATCTATCGAAAACAATGTACTGAGGGTAATACTTCTTAAGGAAATCGAGCGCACTCTTAACCCCTATAGCGCTATAGAATGGAAGTATACGGCCATACATAACACCATCTCTAGACCATTTAACTCTTATACGTGACTCTAGATGAGGTACATATTTAAGATACGAAATAACTCTATCCTTTGGATGTATATTCCCTATGACACAGAATATCAAACCTTCGACAGATTCTATAAAATCTCTATCTCTAAAACCTCTCATAAACATTATTCCTCTAATAGTTTATAAGATCTAAGCGTTGTTTACATATCCACGTAGTTTATAAGTTCTTCTAGGATCTAAGGAACCTAGAGCTGCTATGTCAAGGTGTTGAAGCTGATGAACATAGGTATTATAACTCGTAACCCAAATAGCTGGAGTTCTTCGAATCTTATAAAAGCTTTTGAATCCCTAGGTCATAGTGTTCTACCGTTTAAGTTCAGCGATATCATTGCGTATATATCCCAAAACGGGCTTAAACTTCTTGTAAAAGGTATAGATATAGTTGAAAGTTTATCAGCTGTTGTTGTAAGACCTTTTGGACGTGTTAGTTTAGACCAAGCAATTTTTAGAATAGATCTCTTGTACGCTTTACAAGACCATGGTGTAGCTGTTTTTAATAAGCCTTCGGCGATCGAGAAATGTGTAGATAAGTTTAGATCGCTTTACTTATTGAAAATGTATGGAGTACCTGTTCCAGAGACCTTGGTAACGGAAAGATGTTCTTTAGCTTTAAGAGCTGTAGATATGTTTAGATTTAAGGATGTTGTTATTAAACCTATGTTCGGTTCCCGAGGTCATGGGAGTGCTAGGGTTAGGGATAGAGATGTTCTGTGGGAGATCATCAGGTCTATAACATTTATCAGGAAAACTGCTTACATACAGAAGTTTGTTCCTCATAAAGGTGTTGATATAAGGGTTTTCGTTTTAGGTGATAGAGTTCTAGCAGCAATGTATAGAATAGCACCTGAAGGTAGTTGGAAAACAAATATTGCTAGAGGTGGCAAACCTTCTAGAATAGATAAACTAGATCCGTTAATCGAAGAAGTAGCTGTAAAAGCGGCGAAAGTTCTGGAATGCGATATAGCAGGAGTTGACATAGCTGATACGAAGGAAGGTATATACGTGTTCGAAGTCAATAGTCAACCTGGTTGGAGAGGGTTGCAGGAAGCTTTCCCCGAGATCGATATAGCTAAAGAAATAGCCAAGTATATCGTGGATAAGGTTAAGAAATGACGAGAGAGGTTAAGAATAGGTGGTTAAGTATAGATTGAAGTTGAGGATAATACGTAAACATTTCCAGTACTGGTACCCGGGAACAGATGTTGTTAACGAGATTATTAGGAAGTATCGTAGGTATATAGAGAGTAACGATTTCGTAGTTTTATCGGAAAAAGCTCTATCTACAGCTCTCGGAAATATATACGATGAAAATCTTGTTAAAGCCGATCCTTTAACGAGTATAGCAACGTTTATCGTTATGAAGATTCTGTGGGGGAAAATCCTGAGGTTTGTGTTCAAGAACTACAATATTATTAAACTTATAAACAATGTACCGCTGGAGTTGGCGGCTTCTCATAAAAAGGTTGCGCTTAGATATGGAGGAGTTAAACATTTCCTAAAACCTATTTCAGAAGCAGGTATAGATACAACGAACCTCCCATATAGATATGTCTCTCTACCTCTAAGAAACCCTCTTAAAGTTGCCGAGGACATAAGGAAAAACATTGCCTATAAACTAGGTAAGTTTGTTAATATACTTATTATCGATACAGATAGAACTTTTAAACCGAGGTTCTTGAGAAACATCGCATTCTCAACAAGATCTTCCTCAATTAGAGGTGTTATAGATCTAGGTGCTTATGCATACTTCTTAGGGAGGATTTTTAGAAAATACTTCACCTTATACCCAACCCCTGTAGCTTATGTAGGTATAGACCTAGGTCTACCTATAATCCTTAAAATAGCTAAGGTATGTTCAAAATATATGGGGTCAGGTTTTGGAAGAAATATTGTGGAGATGATTCAAGCTCTAGGTGTTGAAAATTTCGATAACATAAGATGGGTAGATATGAGGAAGATTTATCATTATCCAGCGCTCTTAGTCAAGGTGAAGCTCATCAAGCAATAGTATTAATATTGTAGAGAAGACCTTCTAAAGCGTTAGGATTTGCTTGTTTCAAAATCTCAAGGACTTTGGTAAAAGATTCGGTATATCCATATGCTAGACCGTTTAAACAGATATCGTAGAAACTACTTGGAGTTCTCAATCTCTTAACCACATACGCATAGCCTAGGACTTCTTCGGCAAGGTAACGTTTCTTCGGTTTAATTTTCTTTAAAAAAATTGCTCCGAGAACTGGGTATACCTCTACTATACCTATACCAGATGTGGTAAATCTAGGATTAACCTCGACTACATACATCTTCTCATTCCATACAACATCTAGCCCTATATATCCGTTCAACTCATTTAAGTATCTTAATTTATCTGCAATATCTAAAGCTTTCCTCACAGAGGCTTTATCACGTAATGGTAAGATATTTCCATGGTACTTCACAGAGCTATTCTTAATCGAGATAAGTTGAAGATTTAGAGAAACCAGTAAAACTTCGCCATGATCTAGAACAACAGATATACTTCCATGGTACCCTGGGATATACTCCTGAATAACAACACAATGTGTTGGATCGCACTCCATAACTTTCTCCACATATTCTCTAACCTTATTCTTATCATTAACAACGTAAACACATTCAGCTCCTGTTAACATAGCAGGTTTCACTACTACAGGTATCATCAGATCTTCTACTCTATATTCGCACATATCTTTACAGCAAATTATAGTAGTTGGTGTATCAATACCGTACTTCTTCAAGATATTCAATGCTTCGTATTTATTGGATAAGGATTTTATGAGGGTAGGTGGCGGTCCTAGGAGTTTCTGGTTAACAATTTCGCTTATAGTTTGTAATTGTATTGGGGGAGCTATAGCTATGACATAGTCTACGTAATTCTTTAACATATCTATTTGCTCGAAGTATTTCTCTTTCGAGGTAATTTCGATATCTACATCTCTTAGCGTATGCTTTAAAATTTCGGCTAGGTAAGGCGATAAAGTGGTGATTATATCTACATTCGCGATCTTCAATATCTTTATCAACGAGAAAAGCATTCCACAAGCCTCTCCTAAAAGATTTGCTGAACATGTATAAGGATCGAATATGCTTGTGAAGTACTCTGTTACTAATACTGAAAACTGTTTCAAGCTTATCCCCAAACTTTACCAATAGATAATCGAGGGGATTTATATACATAAAAACTTATAAAATAGGATCATCGGATATACTCCACGGTGGTTACATGAAGATACTACACGAATTTGTACCTACTAGAAAGTTTCTACAGATGGCTGAGGAAACGAAAGATCTTGTTGATGGATGGAATATCACCGACAGCGCAGCCGGTGTTCCTGCACCAAGTGGAACAGCTGTTGGATGTGTTCTGAAGATTAAGTACCCTGATAAAATTGTTATACCCATATTCATCCTCAACTACAAAGGGCCTGTAGAAGTTGGTGCACTAGCTCTTGCAGCTGATGCTTTAGGTCTAGATGGTCTCGTTCTAACCTTCGGCGACGAACCTAAGTATGGAGAGCCTTTAGCACCTAAATACTGGAAGAGATCTGAAGATGCAAGAGATTTCCTAAGAAACGAGGTAAAGGTGAGACGTGTAAAACTTGGATGTCTGCTTTCGCCAAGACCTGTAAGAGATAGGTATAAGAAAGAGTTTGGAGTTGAAGATATGGTTAACAGAGTTAAAACTGGCTGGGATTTCGCGTTCTTTATGAGGTTAACCGACGAGACTTTCCCAATACTGGAAGGGGTCTCAGCAGAACTAAAGAAACTAAACATACCCCTATACACATACTTCTTGATAAAGACCCCCAAGAATGCCGAAATACTTGCAAGAATAGGTTGGAATCCCACAACAGATCTAGAGAACGCTGTATCTTATGCAGAAAAACTAGAAGGTCTTGTTGAAGGAATTATAGCAACATGTGCTGGCGATTTTGAAGGAGATAAAGAGCTTCTAAAAAGATTAAGCAAACTAAGGAAATAAATAGGAATAGACAAATATATGAGGACTTAAGTATAGCTATAAAAATAAGGCTTTTTTAACTTTTAGAGTGTCCACGGGTTCTCCTCTTTTCTTTCTAAGTATTGTGTTGATGTTGTACACAATTTAAATATCTGCTGAGTTAGAATACCGTAAGGTCGATGTTATGGTCAGCTCATCAAATGTTTTCAACTCTATAAATAAATTCTACTCTACAGAGGAACTTCTATGGATTGCATCATCTATTTCAAGATTCCATAGAATTCAGGGTTGTAGTGAATTAGAGAAAGCAGCTGATTTTATTGTTAAAGAGGTTCTAGACGTAGAGAATTTTGAGGTGAAGATTTATCGTTATAGCTATAGCGAAGCCTTTGGTATACATAGCGATGTTGTTGGCTGGGATGTTAGAGATGGTTTTGTTCAGCTTCTACCACAGGGGAAGATCTTGAGCAGTTTTATCGAAGCTAGAACAGCTATCGCTGCCCATAGCCCTGGAGGTGATATTGAAGCAGAGGTAGTCTATGTTGGTGAAGGTCTTGACATGGATAGGTATAAAGGTGTTGAGAATAAGGTTGTGCTTTCGTATGGACCTCCATACCTAGTATACAAGCTTGGTTGTAGGTTCGGTGCATCAGCTTTCATACTCTTTAAGAGAGGTCTCTACGAGAAAGCTATCCCCTACGTAGGCTTATTCCTATCGAGAGACGAAGTTAAAGAGTGTAAAGCTCCTGCAGTAACTATTTCGAAAGAGGATGCATTGCGTATTATAAATAGGTTGGAGAGAGGAGATAAGGTTAGGGTTAGAGTTTACGTAGAGGCAAGCTATAGAGCAGAAGCATACGCCCCTGTTATCGAGGTTTCGGTAGGAGATGGAGATACGGAGATTCATAGCTATGCACATCTATGCCATCCGGGGGGAACAGTTAATGATAATGTAAGTGGGGTAGCAACGCTTTTAGAGCTAGTAAAATCAATTGATAGAGCTATAAATAGAGGTGAACTAGGTATTCCGAAGATGAGGAAGATAAGCTTCGTATTCTTCCCTGAGTACTATGGATCTCTTCCTTACCTCATGGAGAAGATAGGTAGAGGTACTGGTATAGACTTCGGTATTAACCTAGATATGGTTGGAGAGAAACAGTGGATTACGAACTCAACATTGTACTTCATAAGACCACCCTACTTATTATCGAAACCGTTTTACGAAGGTTTATTACTAAAATCTCTACTACACTCTATTTCAAAACGTAGTACATTTTCAAATGTTTCGAGAGCTCTATCCTTTAGATTCGATATAACTCCATACGATAGCGGTAGCGATCACGATCTCTATCTACAGTTCGGAATACCTTCAGTAATGCTTAATCAATGGCCTGACGATTTCTACCACAGCAATATGGACTCTATAGATAAGTTCGACCCCGATATCGCTAAAGATATAGGTGTAGCTGTTGGTACAACGCTTTACATTATAGCTGTAGAGAAATTCAAAGAGAGTATAGTTAAACAAGTAGGTGATGCGTATACAGACTTCATTAAATCGTACGCATCTCTGAAACACTTAGATGTAGAAGAAGTTGGGCAAATAGATGTGCAAAGCGATGCAGAGTATATATACATAGCTTCAAAAGGTGTTCTCACAGCTAGATTCATAGCGAAGAAACTAGGTCTTGAGAAAGCTATAGAATTCTACAGAAAGTTTATGGATAGCAGCTTTATACAGCATATAGTGATTAGGTACATCCCCTTACTAACGATGATAAAACCGTGTACAGTTAATGAGATAGCGAAATACATTAACTTAGACTACGGCAAGACAATACCTTTAGATAGGTTAAGAGAATCGCTAGCAATTCTCGAAGAACTAGGAGTTATAGCTAGAAAAAACTATAGATGATCTCGATACCTTAGCAATAGCTAGATCACAGATTTAACCTTTAGTTCGTATAACAGCTCTAGCTATTGTTTCTCCGTAGTTAGCAGTTCTCTCTAGATCTTCATCACCTGGGCTCTCGATACACCAAACACCTTCACCTACGAACACCATTCCGTGCTCCTCTACAACATCTTTCAACGCTTGAACACATTTAATAGCACCAATTTCAGAACCAGCTGAACACAATGCTCCACCAAGTTTACCTTCGAGCTTCTCGTAAACAGCTATAGATTCGTCGATAAACTTCTTCAAAGGCCATGCAGGTAATCTGAAGTACGACGGACTTGCAAAAACTATAGCATCTGCGTAGAGCAGTTCTTCAACCTTAGCTTCATCAACGCTTCTAACAACAACCTCTACACCAGAAACTCTTTTAACACCGTTAACAAAACCTTCAACAAGTTTCTTAGTATTCCCTGTTCTTGAGTAGTATACTACAAGTATACGAGGCATAATGACACCTAGCTAAGGTTTACCAAGATCTAGATCAAAGCACTCCTCAAAAAGTTTTATCTGAATATGATATATGTGGAAGCTCTATAAATCATTATTGCTAGTTCTGTAAAGCTGTTTTCAAGATCAAGGAACAGGTATCTATGGTCTCGTATACATAAAAAATTATTTTGAGTTAGCAGTAGTTTTTAGATGAGGTTTAAGATTTTAGAGAGTAAGATTTTGAGATGTGAAGAACTATGCGTATAACAGGTGTACTTGAAGTAACCTTGAGCAAACCTTTGCCAGAGGAGGCTAAGAGCAAGGTTGTAGAGGTTATCCAGTACCTAAACAATGTTTATCTTAAACGTGGAGCGAGAGACCCTGTTGAAGGAGCCCATATATCTAGTTTTGAATTGAAAGAGGATAAGATAGTTTTCGTTCTTGAAACAGGTTCTAGGGTAAGAATAGACGAAGCTTCTCTCAGGATTAGGAATGTGTTAGCTCAGGAACTAGGTAAAAACTTTAGGATAGGTATTCGGGGGTTAAGGCTTATAGAGCCTAAGATTGTGTTAGAAGGTAGCATCTCTATATCGTTATCTCTACCTTTCGTGAAGAACATATATAGTGATGGAACTAAAACAGTTGTAGAACTTAGCGAGTTATCGGAGAGCGATCTTAAGAAACCTATATTCTTAAGACTTCTTAGATTGGTTGAAGAGAAGGAGAGGAGATATAGATGGGGTGGTAAAGGGGAGCATTGGGTACTCTACAAGAAAAGTGCTGAGAAAACTGTGAAATTCTTTGATGATCCTAACAAAATCTTGGAGGATATAGGCTGGATCAAGAGGGTATCTATAGGTCAGTGGATCTATACACCACCTCTAACACACATACTCAATGCTTTGAAAAGGTTATTCCTAGACGAGGTAGTGAAACCTCTGGGATTTGATGAAGCTACTTTCCCGAAGATGTACCCTCTAGAGGTAGGGTTGAAGACAGGGCATTTGAAAGGCGTTATAAACTCTATGGTGTTTGCATCTCTTCCGAAGACCTACAATATAGCTGAGTTCGAGCCCCTGATAGACTACATGTATGTAATGGATACAGCTCCTCCTGAAGAAGTACAGAAATACCTAGAACCTCCATCATACTTCTTATGCTTTGCACAGTGCGAACCTTTCTACTGGTTTTTCGAGAACGAAATACTCGATGACGCTGTTTTACCTATAAAATGGTACGATATGAGCGGACCTTCGTTTAGATGGGAGGCAGGAGGTCTTCACGGTATTGAGAGGCTAATAGAGTTCCATAGGATAGAGATTGTGTGGCTAGGGAAACCTGAGCATGTTATAGATATAAGGAATAAGCTTATGGAGAGGTACGAGTATTTCTTAGATAAAGTTTTGGACTTGGAGTGGAGATTTGCATGGGTTACACCGTGGTTCTACGAACAGGCAGGGGTAGTCGAGGAGAAGCTGGAGCTCGATATAAATACACCTGGAACTATAGATATAGAGGTTTGGGTACCGTACAAAGGTGGTAGAGACGATAAGAAAGCTTGGTTAGAGGTAGGCAACATCTCTATACACGGAACAAAGTTTACAGAGCCTTTCAGAATAAAACATAACAGAGGTGAAATTCTTTGGACAGGGTGTTCAGGTTTCGGTAGTGAACGATGGTTAGTATCTCTTCTAGCACAGAAAGGGTTTAATCCTGATAACTGGCCTAAGAAATTCCTTGAATATGTTAAGAAAGAACCTTTCCCAAGATCTGTACTTACCGTAACATACCCGAAGACTAAGGATGGTAAAGAGTTTTTGAAGAATATAATCAAAATGTTTGAGGGTCTAGGTAATGCCTAGACTGGTAGAGGAAGCTAAGAAAAAACCTTTACTACAAATTGCGCTAGATTTCGTAGATCTAGATGAAGCTCTTAAAGTTGCTTCAAGAGTTGTAGAAGCAGGGGCAGATATAGTAGAGCTAGGGACACCTCTAATCAAAGCCTACGGTATACAAGCACTTGACTCTATAAAGAGGATCGCTATGGACAAGCTTATAGTAGCGGATTTGAAAACAGTTGACGCTGTAAAACTAGAGTTCTCTCCCTATATAAAGAAGGGTGTTAATGGTGTAACAATCTTGAGTATAGTTGACGATGATGTTATCGAAGAAGCTGTAAAAGTATGTAGAGAATCTGGGGTAGCGCTGATAGCGGATCTTATCTACATCTCTAACCCTGTAAATAAAGCTCTACGTCTCGCAGATCTTGGTGTAGATATAGTAGCTCTACATGTTGGTGTAGATGTGCAGAGAAAAAGAGGTGTAACAGCGAGAGAATTACTAAAAGAGGTTTCAGAGATATCGGCAAGCGGCGTTATAACAATGGTTGCTGGAGGTATAAAACCTCATGAAGTAGGGCTTTTCGTAGCTAACGGTGCGAGAATAGTAGTTATAGGTTCAGCTATAACCAGAAGCTCAGATCCATACCAATCAACTTTAATAGCTTTAAACAATTTGAGGAACGTCAAGAACTTCTAAAACCTTTAACCCGCAAATTAGCTAAACACTTCTAATCTAATACATTATTATTTTTAAACTTTATTGGAATTGTGTTACACAGTATTTAAGTAGTACCAAGATATGCTATAGTTTGTCATGATGGGTAAACCTATAACCTTACCTATGTAAGAAGCAAAATATGTAGAAGGGAACTATCATGAGCAATGTTGAAGATGTTAAACAGAAGGTTTTAGAGTTGTTGAGAACTGTCTACGACCCTGAGATACCTATAAATATATATGATCTCGGTTTGGTATACGAAGTAAATGTTGATGAGAACTCTATAGAAGTTATCCTAGGTTTAACAACGCCTTTCTGTCCTATAGGTTATCTCGTAGTATATCAAGTTGAGACACTGTTGAAAGAGCATTTCAAGGATAAGAACGTTATAGTTAGGCTAGACTTAGAGAGACAGTGGAGTCCTGAGAGAATGACTGAAGAAGGTCGTAAACTTTTCAAACTACTGTATGGTTACGATATTTTAGAGAAGAAGTAGTGTAACACCGTTCTACTGTATCTCTAACCAGACCTCCACAAGGTATTAAGTTTATAAAGCCTCTTAATGATATCTAGCTTAGGTGTAGGTCATGACCTACGAGAAGGTTTTAACAGGAGCTACAGCAGTAGGTTTGAAAGTTGGTGAAGGTGTTGTTATAGGGGCTGAGAAAAGGATAAGCTATGGAGGTTTTATACTTAGTAAATCTGGGAAAAAGGTTTTCAGGATAGGCGATAGAATGGCTATGGCGGCTGCAGGTCTTTTCGGAGATATGCAAACTATTAGCAGAATAATCACAGCTGAGGTTATGTATAGAGAGAGGTTAACGTCTAAGAAGATGAGTGTTAGAGCTGCTGCTAAACTTCTATCAACTATACTATATAGCTACAAGTTGATGCCCTTCATCTCCGAGATAATATTTGCTGGATACGATGAGGAAGGATTCCATCTATACGTACTAGATCCTGTCGGTTCAATGATAGAAGATGATTATGCTGCTGTAGGTACAGGAGCTGCCATAGCTATAGGTATTCTTGAGAGTGGTTATAAGAAAGATTTATCTCTTAAAGAAGCAGAGGAACTGTGTATAAAAGCTATAAAGACTGCCGCATCGAGAGATGCTGTCTCAGGTGATGGGATAGACCTAGCTATTATAAGTAGAAACGGTGTTATAGAGAAGAGCTTACCTATTGTATAAACCATTTTAGCTCTAGGTGTGTTTAACGATAAAGAAGCGATTCGATTATATCGTTGCTCAGAAACTCCAATTAGAGCTAAGTAAGTTAGTTAGTTTTGAACCAATAGAAGTTCAAGATATAGAGGTTATCGTTGCTACAGATGTAGGGTACAAAGGGTCTAAGGGGGTAGGGGTTGCTGTAGCTTATGACGCTGAGAAAAGGAGGGAAATATGTCATGTAGCAATCGTAGACGATATTGATATACCTTACGTACCTGGGTTACTAGCTTTTAGAGAAGCACCTCTAATGACAGGAGCTATAAAAGAGCTTTCAGCAAGATGTGTAGATGCCGATGTAGTTATGGTGAATGGCCACGGTGTTTCTCATCCAAGGAAATTCGGTATAGCTTCTCATATAGGTGTTGTACTAGATAAACCTTCCATAGGTATAGCTAAGAAGCTTCTCTACGGCTCAATAGTTTTAGATGATAAGCGTAGAGAAGCCATAGTTGTTGATGGTAGTATCGTAGGCTATGTGGCGAAGAATATCCACGGAGGTAGTGTATATATTTCAGTTGGGCATAGATTAACACCGGAGAATGCTTTGATAATTACCGAGAGTGTTTGGAATAAGCATTACCCTCTACCCGACCCCCTATATATAGCTGATAACCTTACGAAAAAATTAAGATCAAAAATACGGTAAGCTTGTGTTCAAATATTTACTCGTACTCTATTGTTGCAGGAGGTTTAGGTGTAACATCGTACGCTACAACACGTACCTCCGGCTCTAACCTCATAACTGTTTCTGCAAGCTTCTTCAGTTCATCAATACCTACTCTACCAACATCTGCTACAATAAAATTCTCTGTCTTAACAATCCTTATAGCCACAACATATCCACCTCTATCTCTGCCCCCAATCTCGATAAGGATGTGTGGATAAAGCTTAGGTTCAAACAACTTGTATACATTATATAAATCTACACTTATCGGAGAACCTCGAACTATAACAGGGTGACCATACGTACGCTTCCCCTCTAAAACACCTGTAACCATAACTTTATAAACATCGTAGCTCAACTCCTTAGAATCTCTATGCTCAATAACATCGTACTCCCAAACAGCAGGGAAATACTGACTAAAACCTCTTTCACTAAACCACTGCTCAACTAAATCAGTTAACCTTCTAACAAGCTCAAGTTTTTCTCTGTAGAGTTTGCCTACAGTACGTATTAAAAGCCCTGGCCCTGGAAATGGTTGACGCTCTATTAACCAATTCGGTAGTCCAAGGTATTTAGCTAGAGCTCTAACCTCATTCTTATAGAGATCTATTAACGGTTCAATAACTTTAAACCCATATTTTTGAAGAATTGCATTGGTTAAAACATTGTGTTGAGTTTTAATACCTCCTACAGTTTCGATAACATCTGCTTTTATTGTTCCTTGAACAACCCAGCTACAACCTTTCTCATCAGCAATCTTCTTAACAACAGTGTAGAACATCTCTCTAAAAGCTATACGCTTCTCTTCAGCATCTTCTAAACCTTCAATCCTAGATATAAACTGTTCAGCGTAATCATGTATCTCAAGATCTAGCAAACCCTCCAAAGCTTTTTTTACCTTAATACCTTCGTTCATCCTCATAAAGCCTGTATCAATGAATATTGGGTAGACTTTTTCACCAAGAGCTTTCTTAGCTATAATAGCTGAGGTTGTGCTATCGATACCTCCACTCACACAAGCAATAGCACAATCGACTTCTGTTCTTAACGCACTTAACTTTTCAATGATTTTGTTAGCTATAAATACTATATCTATCCCAGACATAGAGGTACCTTACAAGACTTATTGTAAAAATGTTGTGGGATTATATAAATTTTGCTGAAGCGGTATATACATAATTATGTAAATAACCTTACCTAGAGTCCTCTCTAAGTTTCTTCGCGATATCTTCAACAGTATCTACAATTTTTTGAACTTTACAGCAAGTTCACGATACTTCCCCCTTTGAACTCTTTATCTTAAAAAACTCTTCAACCATTTATCCTAAGGTATTGGAATCTTCTGGCTAGGTATCTAGATTACATGCTTTGTTATTCTTATATTCCTCACTAATATGTATGGAGATCTCGTAGGTATGCCTACCTCCCACCAATGGATATTGTATAGATCCTTACCGATAAGATCGATATTCTTAAGTATGTTGAGAAGTTTATCAGCAATCCTAACCCTGTTTACAGATCTCGTTATTCTACCGTTCTCGATCAGGAATATTGCGTCTCTAGCTATGGTCGAGAACTCTCCTTCTACATAGTTCTGAAGTCTTGTATACCAGTTATTCGTTATAATTAAGCCTTTCTTAACCTCCGACACCATTTCGTTGAATGACGAGTCTCCAGGGGATACATGTATATTCCATGGGTGAGGGGCTATCCATCCAGCATTACCTGTGGTAGTACTCTTCATTATGTAAGCTGTTTTAGTATTGTGTAGAAGTGTTTTAAGTACCCCGTTCTCTATCACGGGTTTGTTGTACGTTTTAACACCTTCATCATCAAAACCTACAAAGTTAGGTAGCTCGGTATCTCTAGGTACATCGTATACGTTCAGAATATTCGATGCAACTTCTTCTCCTACACTTCTCTTCATAAAGATCGACGTACCCATTAGAACAGAGAACGCCGAAGCCATTCTACAGACGTAGTTGATAAGGTTTCCGAAAACCATAGGGCTCAGGATAACATCGTAATAACCCGGCTCTATATCTATCCTACCCTTACTCTCGTTAGCAAATCTAGCAGCTGTTAACGCCATGTATTCTAAACCTTTGGTATCGACCTTAGTTGATGTAAAACTCCACTGACCAGAGCCATCGCCAGCGAAAGCTCTTATATAGCTAGTCATAGAGGTTTTCTCTTCGACAGCGTTTATAGAGGTAGAGGTAGAGAGGGCTCTCTTAACATAGCTCAGCTTTACCATCCCTGCAACACTATCTATTCTCTCTCTATAGCTAGCTTCCAACAGCAACCCTACTAGCTGATCCATCTTATCCATGTAATCGATGACGGATTTATCGACCATGTTGAGAGGCTCGACCTTCTCTACCTTGGGTAGCGGGGCGTAGAATGGGGATTCGATAACTTTACCCGCTAGTGCTATAAGTTCTTTAATAGGTTTATCGAGTTCCTCTAGACTTCTAGGCTCGAGGCTTACAACGAATATTCTTCTACTCTTAGTTAGGTAGAGATTTACAGATATTGTTACCCACTGCTGAATAACTGTAGGTTCGCTATTAGCTATCTTAGCCATAACGCTGTTAATCTTCGTTACGAGGGCAGCTACTTCGTCGAATCCTTCTTTCACAGCTTTCTCAATTAGTTTGGTTGAGAGTTCAGATACATGCATTCCTAATCTACCCAACCCCTAACCTAATCTTCTTAAGCCTTACATCAGGACCTCCAAACCAGACAGGTACACCTTGAGATGGCTCCCCTTTACCGCAGAAACCGGTATAGAATCTCAAATCCTTACCAACAGCATCTATAGAGCTATAGAAAGCTTTCGTTGTAATCTCTAGAACAGGATTCCTAACGAATTTAGTTAACTCTCCATTCTCTATAAGGTAAGCCTCTAACCCTACATACCTCTGACTCCATCTCTCATCATCGATATTCCACTCCATATAGCTCTTGATATACACCCCCAGCTTTACATCCTCTATAAGTTCTTCAAATTTGTGATCCCCAGGTTTTAGGTATGTATTCGACATCCTTATTATAGGCTCGGAAGCGTAATCCATTGAACGCGAAGACCCGTTACTCTCCACACCGAATATGTAAGCTGTCCATCTATTGTGTAGAAACTCTGTTATAACACCTTCTCTATAGAGGTACTTAGGTCTAGCTGAAACACCTTCGTCGTCGTAGAGGAAGAAACCAAAGCTACCTGGAATCGTTGGGTCGTCTATAACTGTAGCATACTCGTTCCCGATTCTATAGCCAAGCATATTTGGTTTGATAAAGCTTTTACCTGCTTGAGCAGCTTCTCTCCCCAGTATCCTGTCGGCTTCGCTTGGATGACCGCAGCTTTCATGGGTTATTATCCCCACTATCTCGCTTCCTACAACAACAGGTACATCTTCTTTAGGAGGTTCTATAGCTGTCAACAGTATCCTTTCGTAGGTTTTAACATCGTCTACAAGTTTCTCTTCTAATCTCCATTTCTCAAACCATTCAAATCCACCGCTAGCACCATGTTCTTCGAATCTCTGTATAGTTCCTTTCTGAGGATGTGATACCACGATATTGAATGTAGTTAATATTCTAGGGATTCTACTTCTTATATAAGCTCCATCGCTATTAACAACTATTTTCTCCTCGATAAACTCTGTATAAGTTAATGTGAATACAGAGACCTTTGCCTTAGATACAGCTGAGCTAACTGATCTCCACAACTCGCTATGTATCTTAAGCTTATCTTCTAGAGAAACATCTTGAAACTTCTTCTTCTCTTCAACACTATAACTAGCTCTACCAAGTCTAGCATCTGCGAAAACTATAGATTTCTTCATGAACTTAGCTAGCGCCTTAGCTCTACTATAAGCAACTTCTACAGCTTTCGTAACAGATTCCTTAGTCAGTATGTTCGTAGCTGAGAAACCTAGAGCACCATCTACAAGAACTCTTATACCTATACCGTCAGAGATACCTTTACCTGAACCTATTACAACTCCGTTTCTAGATATAATCTCGAACTCTTCAACTCTATGAATTCTAGCTTCAGAGTACTGAGCTCCCAACTTAGTTGCGTAGTCGATTGCGAATAAAGCTAGCTCTTCATCCATATCTTCGACCTCGGTTACAGCTAGAGTACTCTATCATTGGAGATACTTAAATATATTGATGTTCTAAGAGTTTACTGAAAATTTATTAAGATTAATAAAACCTTCGATATTAAAGATATATCCAGGGTTCAGCACTTCCTTAGCTGATAACTATGTTGATGCCTTATGTCGGTATATGTAGCTGGAAGGATTAATATAGACATCGTTATAGAGATCGATGGGTATATGAAGAGAGGTTCGAAGTATCGTGGAAAAGTAGTAGAAATTGATGTAGGGGGTACAGCAGCAAATATAGCTACAGCTATAGCTAGAATAGATAAGGGTATCAATACGAAGCTTCTAGGAGCTATAGGTAACGATTATAAAGATCTCGTATTTGAGAAGCTAGGTGCTGAAGGTATAGATCTTAGCTATGTGAAGATACTGAATTACGAAACAGGTAAAGCTTACATATTTATCGATCCAGAGGGAGAGCCTACGATAGTAACAATACCGGGGGCTAACGATTTCTATACAGAAGATCTTGTACCGAGTATCGATAATGCTAAAGCTCTTGTCTTAGGGAATACAACAGTAAGTGCTGCAAAAAAGCTTTTGAATACTGTTCCACAAGATGCTATTCTATTCATAGATCCTCATGCTTTGTGGATTGATATAGAGAGCAAAGTTCGGGAACTTAACAACGACTGTTTTTATATGCCGAACGAGGAAGAGTTTAAACTCTATGCGTTTACCGATGCTGATGATGTGGATGGGTTGAAGAGGTATGCTCAGAGAACTAAATGTTCTCTTATCATTAAGAGAGGGGTTAAAGGGGTTATCGCGATCCATAGAGGAAATGTTGTGAAGATAAATGCTGTACCGTTGAAATGTTTAGGTATGAAGATACTATCAACAGCAGGTTGTGGAGACGTATTTACAGGTATTTTCGTCTCTACGTATATGAAGATGCATGACATAGTTGAAGCTCTTAAATATTCTACTGTTGCAGCAGCTTTAAAAGCAACGAAGAGATCTTCTAGAGATTCTCCGAGAGTTGATGAACTAGAGATGTTTGTTGATTATATTATACGTAGAGGTTTGCTAAAGGTAGACATATCTACAATATAAAATTTTATAAAATTAAATTTTAGCTATGGTTTTCCTCTGTAAACCAAGACTTTATAAATACGCTGTTCGAGGTAACGATCTCTATTTCGATAACATGTTTAAGATTTTCACGGACTTCTATTATAGCCACAACCTTTCCTTTCCCTAGTTCGTAAACCTCGCCTCTATTTCTAAGCATAGAGGTTAAGTTGTTGTAGAAATTGGTGGCGTATAGAGGGTTACTCCAGGTTATATTCCATAGCACAACCCATACACTTCTATTACCTTCTTCATAGTTACATAGAGCAACTCTATCTCCTCGCCAATTAGTGGCTATATCTTGAGCTATATCTAAACCTGTATGTTTTGTTAGGATCAGCATTACGTAGTATGCACCTAAAACATCGTTATAAACACAGTTTCCAATCTCTACAGTGTAGAGGCTAACGTTTATCACAATATCTACGTTGTTAAGCAGGTAGTCTAGGTATACCTCGGGCTTCAAAATCATTAAGGTAGACTTAGGCGGTTTACTGTAGGCTTTGTTAACAAGATCCCATCCCCCATGATCGTGTAGATATCGAACAAAGTTCTCTCCGTAGATATATGGAAAGAGGTTGAGGGAGAGATATAGATCATTTAAATATATATAGGTTGGAGGAGAAGGTTCGCAAAGCTTTGTCTTGATACAGTATAGATGCTGTGTCCACCCAGCATCACCTTCTACAAGAGTTAAAATAGCTAAACGATTATCGAGTATTTGTGAGGTCTCTATATGGAAGTGAAGGAATTGTGCTACATGGGTAAGCTCGTGAGCAAGTAAATTCCTTATTGAAGGATTTTTAGGATCGAAGTAATCTGTGTTTATGTATAACGTTTTTCCTGCTACTGCAGCAGCGAACATCCCAACCCACTCCCTCTCTTTCTGAACAATAGACCTATCGTATGGTAGGATAAATGTTAATTTATACAGAAGCTCTCTATAGAGAAGTTCTTTAGGTATCTCGGTATCCTCTTTCGGAGCCCACGTCTTTATAGCCCAGGAGGTGTTTATGAGCTTAATCTCTATATCTCTCCCTATAGTTAGACCTCTTATCTCCTCAACACCCTTCATAACATCGAAAACTAGCTGTTTTACTTGATCTTCGTAACTGGAGATAGAGGTATAGTTGTGTACACCATACATCTGGAGTACAGCTATCAATATCAACAGTGTAGATACTAATGCTATAATCAATGCGAAAACGATTTTGTATTCATTATTTAACAAACCTGTTCTCGTCATGGTATTGACCTTTCTCGATCTACTAAAAGATCTGCTTCATGTAGTTCTACAACAACGGCTATCTGGAATATTGTTGAGAATCTATATCTCAATTCAAAGAGCTGAGGTTTGTATAGGTGAAGCTTCTCATCATGTCTATCTAGAGGTGGTTTTAAACCGAGAATTCTTCTGATAACAGATGCTTCTAGAGAATCTTCTACAAAACCTGTGGGCGTATCCATATCTACTCTTACCTGTATAACTATTGGTAGGAGGAGTTTCTGAGCTTCTTCATCGCTTACCAAATTCCTAAGTTTGAGAAGCTCACTTCGTTTAAAGACATGGATAGACCCATCTCTACAACGCACAAAGGGGATCTCTTCTTTGAGTAACTGTGCAAGAGTCTTCCTCTCTACAGGGAGATGCTTATTTACTATCCTTAGTTCAGCTTGGAGTAGTTTTTCCACGATATCACTCAAAATGCGAACCCAAGGTCTAGATAAATTGAACAGTTATAAACTTTAAGATACCGTTGCGATACTGTAGGTGGTAGTTTCGATCAGCTGCGAGTTTATAACTCTTTCTACATGTACTAATTTGTAGAGGTTAAGTGTTTAATCATGATTAGCCGAGGATACGCTGAGTTACCGCTTCACGAAGGTCATGTACCTCCCTACTTACTCCAGTATATGAAACGTTTAGGTAAAGCGATAATTATGTACATAGTCAATAACTTTGGGCCGGAAACCGTTGTTAAAAGACTTTCTGATCCTCTATGGTTTCAAGCATTCAATAACGTTATAGGAATGGATTGGGATAGCAGTGGATCTACAACAGTTGTTCTATACGTTTTAAAAAGTTTTGCTAATGTTGATGCTCTTAACGAAGTTGGGTTCGCTGTTCTAGGTGGTAAAGGTGGAGATGCTAGAGAAGTAAAGAATGAGGTGGAGAAACTTTCTAAATATGGTTTAGACCCTGGGTACTACAAGTATATCAGTAAGCTTAGTGCTAAAATTGATAGTTCGGCTCTTCAAGATGGCTACAGTCTCTATATCCATGGGCTCATTGTTTCAGAGAGTGGTGTTTGGACTGTTGTACAGCAGGGTATGAATATAGAGAAAAAGATGGCTAGGAGATATCATATACATACAGATTACTTAACATCGGAGAAAGATCCTCATAGCGGTATAGCGTGTAATCTTAAATCTTATGCACTAAATCTTGTAGATATTGATTCTTGGAGAACTAGGAGAACTATTATGGATCTTCTATCGAATCCTCGTCAAACCCTTAGAGATATCATGTATGTGAATAGGTTAATTAAACAAGATAAAACACTTGAGCAATGGATAAAAAGTATGGGTACTACTACAGATCTAGGTAGTAGGTATAGAGGTGTAGTTGAGGTATGGAAGGTTAATCCTTTGTTCTACAGACCTATAACGAGCATCAATAGGATAGAGAAAACACTAGAAATCCTCACTAAAAAAGTTGTAGAATCTTTCAACGAACTTCTTATACAAGAGGGAGTGGGTCCTGAGTTTATAAGAGCTTTAGCTCTTGTTGCAGACATCATATACAACGATACTCCTTCTTTCAGAGATCCTGTAACCCATGCTATAGATCCTTTTGCTTACGCTTTTGCTCATGGGGGTAAGGATGGTATACCTTTTCCAGTAAGATACGATGTGATGAAGGAGACTATAGAGTTCCTAGAAGAAGCTATAAATAATGCTAATTTAGATGGTAAACTAAAGAGGAGAGCTCTTGAGAATCTCCATAGCTACTGGGTATCGATACAAAAAGTTTTTGAATCTAAGGAAAACAAAGAGTGATAGGTAAAGCACTCTATGTTACGAAAACTCTTTGCTAACCTTTTACAACAGCTAGAGGTATTAACCTAGCTACAGGTTTTACGATACCAGCTCTAGTAGCTACATCAACAACCTTGTCCACATCTTTATAAGCATCAGGTGTTTCCTCAGCTAACTCTCTCATCGTAGCAGCTCTAACCATGACGCCTTTCTTCTCCAGCATCTCTATAACTTCTCTAGGCGATATAGCTCTTGTTGCAGCTGCTCTACTCATCCATCTCCCAGCTCCGTGGGGTGCAGACCACCAGGTATCTTTAGCTCTAGGACCCGGTATCGTTATATAACTTGCTGTACCCATGCTACCAGGTATCAACACTATCTGACCGAACTCTCTATGATCTGGAGGTATCTCTGGATGTCGTGGTGGAAATGCTCTTGTAGCTCCTTTTCTATGGACAACAACTTTCACTCTCCTACCTTCGTATTCATGTTCCTCAACTTTAGCTATGTTATGCGCTACATCGTATATCTGTTTAATACCGAATTTCTCGGGATCAGCGCTACCTAAAGCTCTAGCAAAAGATTCTCTAACCCAGTGGGTTATGATCTGTCTATTAGCCCACGCATAGTTAGCTGCTGCTGCCATAGCGGCGAAATAGTCTTGACCTTCGCTACTATTGAATGGAACAGCCGCGAGCTCTCTATCAGGTGGGCTTATCCCGTACTTCCTCATAGCTCTCTCCATAACCATTAAGTAATCGCTAGCTACTTGGTGTCCTAGACCTCTAGATCCTGTGTGAACCATGAGGGTTACCTGCCCTTCTTCGAAAATACCTATCTTTTTAGCTATCTCTGGAAGGTATATCTTATCCACTATCTGTACCTCTAAGAAGTGGTTACCACTTCCTAGAGTACCTAGCTGTGGTGCACCTCTCTCTTTCGCTCTCCTACTAACTTTCTCAGCATTAGCCCAGTCCAACATACCTTTAGACTCTGTATGCTGGATATCGTCTTCAGTTCCAAATCCTTGTCTAAGAGCCCACTGAGCACCTTCCTCAAGAACTTCATCTAGTTGCGATATCGATAACCTAAGCTTACCTGTAGCACCTACTCCGCTAGGAATATTCTTGAACAACTCATCTACTATGCTTCTAAGCTTAGGCTTAACATCTTTAATAGTTAGATCTGTTCTAAGAACTCTTACACCACAGTTAATATCATAACCAACTCCACCAGGGCTAACAACACCTTCATCTACCAGAAACCCTGCTACACCACCTATGGGGAAACCGTACCCTTGATGACCGTCGGGTAGGGTATAGCTTGCACCAACAATACCCGGTAAACACGCTACATTCGCAGCTTGATCAAGTGTTGCATCCTCCTTCATCTTATTCAGTAGGAACTCGTCTGCATAAATAATTGCTGGTACCAACATACATCTCTTATACTCCTTAGGTATAACCCAAACAACATCTTCTATTTTTTTAAGTGGAGGTACCATGGTGTATACCTGCGGTTCTCACCTAATCTATATCTAGGTATAAGCCAAGTAATTAATAAGCTTTTACTTAGTGAAATACTCGAAAACTGGGTAGAGCAACTATAAAATTTTATTTCTGTGGAAACTTCGTAATGTTATGCTGATGAAGACTGCAACTAGAGTGTATCTACAGAGGAGGGTTGGGAATACCTATGAAAAGGGCTCTATTTAAACCTAGACTTGAGGAAACTAGGTGGAGCAAAGAATACGAGTCGATGCTTATAGAGCTATGGGAGAGAGAAGGTCACAGCAAGTTCTTCTACGATTCTTCAAAACCAACTCTTATAATAGATACACCACCACCGTATATATCTGGTAAACCTCATATAGGTCAAGTAGCTTCCTATATCCAGATGGATATGATTGCCCGTGCTTACAGGATGATGGGATACAACGTTTTAATGCCGTTCTACGGTGATAGGAATGGTCTTCCTGTAGAGATACAGGTGGAAAGGACATACGGTATAAATCCGCATGAAGTTGCCAAAACCCCGGAGGGTAGGAGGAAGTTCCTAGAGCTGTGCAAGAAGCATCTAGACGAGGTAGAGAAGGAGTTTATAGCTATCTGGAGAAAACTTGGATGTACTTTCGAGTACTGGAGAGAGGGTACTGATAGCGAAGAGTATAGAAAGATAACCCAAGCCACTTTCATAAAGTTGTGGAATGAAGGGTTGATATACGAAGCTGAAAGACCTGTTATTTGGTGTCCTAGGTGTAGAACCTCTATAGCTGAGGCAGAGGTAGAGTATAAGGAAGAACAGGGTGAGCTATACTACATAAGGTTTCCTCTCGTTGACGGAGGAGATATAGTGATAGCTACAACAAGACCAGAACTCCTGGGGGCATGCCTTGTAGTAGCGTATAACAACGAGGATACAAGGTACAAATATCTTAAAGGACGTAAAGCTGTTGTACCTATCTATGGCTATACTGTTGATATAATAGAACACCCATCTGTAGAACCGGGTTTCGGTACAGGTATTATGATGATATGTAGCTACGGTGATTTAGCTGATGTAAGGGTTATACGCGAATTAGGGCTTCAACCAAGGATAATAGTCGGTGAGGATGGGGTTATAAACGAGAGAGGAGGGCCTATAGCTGGTTTAAGAATAGCTGAAGCTAGGAGAAGAATTGCAGAGATTCTCAAAGAGCAAGGCTATCTAGTGAAGATCGAGAAAATAGTTAGAAACGTACCTACTTGCTGGCGTTGCGGAACACCTGTAGAGTTTATACATACGCGTGAGTACTTCCTTAAACAGCTAGAATTTAAAGATGATTTGAAGAGTATTGCTCAACAAATGGTTTTCATACCTGAGGAATATAGACAGAGACTTTTAAGCTGGATAGATTCGCTGGTTATGGATTGGCCTATATCTAAATCGAGATACTATGCGACAGAAGTACCTGTGTGGAGATGTAGACAATGCGGATATATACTAGTTCCAGAGCCTGGTAAGTACTATAGACCATGGGTAGACCCACCACCATGGGATAGATGTCCTAGGTGTGGAGCATCTAAAGATCAGCTTGTTGGTGAAACGAAGGTTTTCGATACATGGTTCGATTCATCAATATCTGTTCTATATGCAGCAGGTATTACTAAGTATCCCCATATCTTCGAGCTCTATATAAACGGTAAAGCGAAGTCTATGAGACCTCAAGGCTACGACATTATAAGAACGTGGCTTTACTATACCTTGTTAAGGGTATACCAGCTCTACAAGAGACCTGCGTTTGATATTGTTAGGATAAACGGTATGGGGTTGGATGAGAAAGGGGAAGCTATGCATAAGAGCAAAGGCAACGTTGTTTATACAGAGCCTATGGTTGAGAAATACGGTGCTGATAGCGTTAGATTCTGGGCTGCAGCTGTAGCGAAAGTGGGTAGTGATTACAGGGTTTCGGAGCAGCTTATGAGAACAGGTATGCTGTTCGTAACCAAGCTTATAAATATCGCTAGATTTGTATCTATGTTCCCGGTAATAGATAGTGTTGAGGAGCTTTATCCACTAGATTTGGCATTTCTTGAAAAACTTAACGATGTTATTAAAGTTGTTAGGAAAAGCTATGAAGAGACCGATGTTTATACAGCGATACATACTCTATATCATTTCGTATGGGATATCTTTGCAGATCATTATCTAGAGTTAGTGAAAGCTAGAGCTTATGGAGATGAAGGGTATTCAGAGGATGAGCAGAGAAGTGCATGGTATACACTACATACATCGTTAAAATCTGTTCTACTCATGTTAGCACCTATAACGCCTTTCGTAACAGATTTTATATGGAGAAAACTCTACGGCAACTCTGTGCACTTCCAATCGATGCCACAACCCAACGAGGAGTGGGATAAGGGGTACGCCAAGATATTGGATAAGGTTATAGAGGTTAATAGCGCTGTATGGAGATACAAGAAACAGCATAACATGAGGTTATCCGAACCTCTAAATGCTGTTCTATACATACCACCAGAGCTCAACTCTATAGCGAAAGATATTAAGTATCTACATAGAGTTAAAGATGTTGCTCTAGGTAAACCTGAGGTAGGTAACTACGTAAAGCTTGCTGAAGATGTGTACCTAGTTATTGCATAAGGTTAGCGCAGCCTATGGCTATTCAAGCTGTAGTCGATATAGATGTCGATATAGATTTCGGCTTAGTTAAAGCGTTGAGAATATGTTCTCAATGCGGATTAAGAAACGTGGTAAGTGATAGTGTTAAAAGAGCTATCCACATAGTTATAACAGACAATGTCGAGGAGAAGATAGCTTGTTTATCTAGTATTAAAGGCTTTTTCATTATCGATCTAAGGCTATTCATAGAGTTATGTAGTCTCGATCACGCTCTACTTAAGAAATTGGGTATAAATCCTGTCCCCAGAGCTCTTTATGAACAGAGTAGAGTTATAGGCTATACACATATAGATAACAAAGTCTGTATACTCGAGAAAACATCTAGACAAGGTGTAGTTATGGTAAGAGTTCTCAAATCAAAAACTTTACCAACATTTATAGAACCTTCGCACTACCTAATCCAAGCACCTAACACTATTATCAATGAAAAGTTTTTAGAATCCTTAAACATACTTAAGAAAGTTAACTCCACGTTAACACCCTTAATAATGAATATATGTTCTAAGAGATCTGAATAAGCTGTATCAAGTAATAAGTATGTAAATAGATTATTGTTTAAGCTCTTTCGTATCTTTGAAGAATGAGAGTTTTGATCTTGATACTCCTAATCTTCTCCTCTCTCTCCATCTCATCAAATTTCATCATTAAGTACCTTATGGTATTCAGTAACCTCGGTATCAATACTTTCTCTAGCATTATAACTATCCTCCTAATCCTATTTATCTCCTTGCCCAATTCTATCAACTCTTTCTCATATTCACTCAGCATCGCTATAGTTTCGATTAGTTCTCTTCTCTTCAACTGTATCTCTAGAACTTCCAACGGTAGAGCATCTGTATGTTGGGGGATATCCAGGATTTCGATTGAGGGAGTTATAACGCCCATAACGTTTCTTGTACCTGCAATAATCGTAATGTTGCCAGTGATTGTCTGTGCTTCTTCGCGAAGAATGTTGGGGCCGTAAATAGCTAGAGCACTGGAGTAAACTTTGTAGATTTCGCTCAATAACTGATTAAGTTTCTTCCTTGTTTCGTAAGCTTTTCTGAGAGCTATATAGAATTCCTGCATTAAGAATGTAAGTCTATCTCTAAGTATTCTATGGATTCTTCTTGTTAAAGCAAGTCTTCTTCTAAGTCTTATAAGCTCGATTTTTGTTGGTCTAGGTAATCTAATTATCTCTGTACTCACTTATGTTTTCCCCTGTAAGCCGGGTGGTACTTCTTAATGGTCTCAGGTCTTATCTGGGTAAGTTCTTCCTCTGGTAATATTGATAGTATCTCCCATGCAATATCGAGAGTGGTATCGATATCTCGGCGTTCGTATTCTCCCTGGTTAATGAAGAGTCTTTCGAATTGATCAGCGAATTCTAGGTATTTCTTATCTCTAGCTGTTAAAGACTCTATCCCAACTATTGTGGCTAACTCCCTGAGGTAAGAACCTTCAGAATAGGCTGCAAATAGCTGGGAGAATACTTCTCTATGATCTTCCCTAGTTTTTCTAGGCCCTATACCTTCCTTCATAAGCCTTGATAACGATAAGAAGACGTCTACAGGTGGGTAGATACCTTTTCTCCACAGATCTCTAGATAGAACTATCTGCCCCTCGGTTATATAACCTGTTAAATCCGGTATTGGGTGTGTTATATCGTCGTCAGGCATGGTGAGTATAGGCATTATAGTCATACTACCCTTCTTATCTGCGACTCTACCTGCTCTCTCATACATAGTTGCTAGATCTGTATACATATACCCTGGGTATCCTCTTCTACCAGGAACCTCTTCTCTAGCAGCAGAAATCTCTTTAAGAGCTTCGCAGTAATTCGTCATATCTGTTAGAATAGTTAGTACATGCATATCGTATCTCCAGGCAAGGAATTCAGCAGCAGTTAAAGCAGTTCGTGGAAGAGCAAGTTTTTCTACTGTTGGTGCAGATGCAGGTGCTATAAACGCTATAGTTCTGTCGAGAGCTCCCATAGATCTTAACTCTCTCAAGAAATACATAGCTTCTTCATGTGTTACACCAACAGCTCCGAAAACAACAGCGAATTTCTCACCTGTACCTTTTACAGCGGCTTGTCTAACTATCTGCATAGCTATTCTATTATGAGGTAGACCTGAACCCGAGAATATAGGGAGTTTCTGACCTCTAACCAGGGTTAGCATACCGTCTATAACAGATATCCCTGTCTCTATGAATTCGGATGGAGGGATTCTTATAGATGGGTTCAGAGGTGCTCCATGAATATCTAGATAATCCTCGGGTACTATCGGCGGACCTCCATCTATAGGTCTTGCTAATCCATCGAAGATCCTGCCAAGCATATCAGTTGAAACAGGTATTCTAAGAGTTTCACCTCTAAACTTTATAACAGTTTTACCAGGTGTTATACCTAGTGATGTACCGAAGATTTGGATAACAGCTACATCTTTACCAACATCGATTACCTGCCCAAGCCTTGTATCTCCATCAACTTCTATCTCTACGAGTTCTCCATAACTTATACCGCCCAAGGCTTTAACAAATATTAATGCTCCGCGTGTACCTATGATCTGCTTAGTTGCTTTCGTTAGGAGTTTAGGTACTTCGAGAGCTGTACTCATACCTTAATCACCTCCCGGAATTCTTGATCTAGAATATTGAGAAACTCGTTCATAACTTTCTTAAGCTCGTCTAAGGTATAGAACTTCAATCTGAAGAGCATATGTCTACTCTTAAGCTCTCTAATCTTTGACACGGGAACTCCTTTAGAAATAGCTTCGTAAGCTTTTCTGTAGAACTCCATTATAGCTTCCATCATTATCAAGCCTTTCTCGGGAGGTGAATACGCATCTACAGGATCTAGAGCGCTTTGCTGTAGGAATCCCTCTCTTATAATCCTAGCTATCTCCAATACCAGCTTATCTTCTTCTGGAAGCGCTTCGGGACCTACTAGTCTAACTATATCACTTAACTCAGCTTCTCTTTGGAGAATCCTCAGCATCGTTGCTCTGTATTTACTCCACTTCTCATCGACCAGCTTATCCCAGTACTCTTTCACGAAATCTACGTAGAGACTATAGCTTGTCAACCAGTTTATAGCTGGGAAATGTCTTCTAGTAGCTAACGAGTAGTCTAAGGCATAGAAACTCTGTACATATCTTACAGTACCTCTTACAACAGGTTCACTAAAATCTCCTCCAGGTGGTGATACAGCTCCGAAAACAGTTACGCTACCTATCCTCTCAGGTCTTCCTAAAGTTTTAACTCTGCCAGCTCTTTCATAGAATTCAGCAAGTCTACTAGCTAAATAGGCTGGGAACCCTTCCTCACCAGGCATCTCCTCCATTCTACCACTTATCTCCCTCATAGCCTCTGCCCACCTACTAGTGGAATCAGCAACTATAATTACGTCGTAACCCATATCCCTGAAGTACTCAGCTATAGTCATACCCAAAAATACGCTCGTCTCTCTCGCAGCTACAGGCATATTGCTGGTATTAGCTATGAAAACAGATCTCTCCATCATAGGTCTACCTCTTCTCACATCCATAAGTTTTAAGAAGCTTGTCAATGCATCAGACATCTCGTTACCTCTTTCACCACAACCAACATAGATAGCTATATCAGCATGACTCCACTTAGTGAGTTCTTGGAGTAAAACTGTTTTCCCTGTACCGAAACCTCCTGGAACAGCAGCTTTACCTCCCTTAGCTATCGGGAATACATGATCTATAACCCTGATACCTGTTACTAAAGGTTCTACAGGACTTAGCTTCTCTTCATAAGGTCTAGGCATTCTTATAGGCCATACATGGTAAAGCTTGACATTGTATTCATGCGTACCTTCTGAAACAATAGCGATAGTAGTATCAACAGTGTAATCACCGTCATCCGCGATCCACTTAAGTTCTCCTCTTACATTCGGTGGAATCATGATTCTATGTACAATTAGAGGAGTTTCGTCTACGTAGCCCACTATATCCCCTGGACCTACCTTATCCCCTACCTTAACCCCTCTCTCCCTCCTGAAATACCATTTCCTACTTCTATCAAGACCAGGAAGCTTAACCCCTCTCCTTATAAATATATCGTTAAGCTGCTTAGCTATCTCCTTCTCCGGTCTTTGAAGACCATCGTATATAGAGCCTATAAGCCCAGGACCTAACTCAGCTGACAAAGGTTTTCCTGTAGCTTCAACTTTTTCACCAACAGTTAAACCCGTAGTCTCTTCGTAAACTTGTATATACACTTTATCCCCTCTAACAGCTATAACCTCCCCTATAAGACCTTCTCTACCCACATAAACAACTTCGTACATCACGGGGTTCGGAATATCAACAGCAACAACAAGTGGTCCTGCAATCCTATATATTCTACCTATTCTCGAACTCATAAATATTCACCCAAGATGTATCTCGTAACCTATGTATCTACGGATAAGCTCTCTATAAAAACTTTGCAAAGGTTCAGATAAGCTTTCCTTATCATCAGGAATAACAGTTACAATAGGGTAGAGCTTCCCGATGTTGAGATCAATAAAACTCGTATCTTTAGGTAGAAGACTTCTCTGTATAACGATTATAGATAGATCATCGCGTTTAACAAGGTTCTCTAGGATAGATTTAGCTTCGCTCCAGTCTCTCACAGTATATACCTCGGAAATCCCTATAATCTTAACCAAAGGTTCAAGATCGCTTTTAACGATAGCGCACATCTTCTTTTTGAATTCCATCGGTATACTCATCTCATCACCCAAACCTGAGGTAGTACATATCTCAGCACATATATCCCGTAGTACCTGTTTAGAAGATACAAAGTTAAAATATCTATTACTTGAGGAGAGTACAGAAGTAGATCTCTACATCTACTATAAACATAGTGAACTTCGTGAATAGATGCTCTACAAGGTTCAGATTTGAAGCGGTTTTCCAAGATGTTTATAGCGTTCTCTAGCTCATATTTATACCAAGTACCTATACCAAGTATGTGGATAAGCTTTTCAGAGAATTCTACAGGATTTAGAGGAATGCTAAAACCTAGCTCTCTCACGTTAACTATATACTTAACATATTTAGCTATGGTGAACAGATTTAAGCATCTAAAAACATTCCTATAATCTTCTACAAAACCATACTTCTTAACAAGGTTTCTCTCTAACGAACTCTTAATATTCTCCAACCATACTTCAAGCAAACAACTATAGTTTTTATTAGCTAAACATCGTCTAAATATCTGTAGATCTTCACACCGTGAAAACACTGTAGCGATTTTCTCTAGAGAACCTCGTAAAAATTCTGAGTATATTCTATCGAGATCGTAGATGACTAGGAAAGATCTGAAGAAATCTACGTACTGTGTTGGAAGAAGACTAGAGATATATTCTAGCTCGTTTTTAGTAAGCTCGTTGAGTACTACATCAACTTCTTCTACAGTTTTTACTGATACAAGTTTTGCATATTCTATTCTAGAGTTATACCTTGAGAGAATTGATGGTAGATCTACGTACTTATTCTCTAAAGCTATTTGAATTAATTCCTCAAGTCTGGGATTCTTATCTAAGTACGTTATCAGAACAGCTTTTATCCCATTACTACTCAGTCTGTAAGACATTATCTACACGCTAAGCTTAAGCAGATGTGGTGCAATAGTTTTTAAAGCTCTATCCAATCTTTCGTCGTAGCTATTGTTTATAACTACCTCTCCCCCCATACATTCTACAATCAAACCACCAATAATATTAGCTACCTGTATATCTGAAACCTTTACCCCGTACGTCTTCTCGATATAGTTTTTAATATAGTCAGCGTATTGAAGATCTTTTGAAGAGATCTTCACAACAATAGCGTCAACAGCCCCAATAGCTTGTAGAAGCTCATGCATAGTTTCGTCGACGAGTTTCGTAAGCGAGTCTAACCTTTTATTTGAAGGCATAGAATTTATCATGTTAATCACATGCTCTCTAATTTCCTTAAGAACGGTATTCTTAGCTTCAGCAATCATTATCCTAGCTCTATACCTAGCTTCCGCAATTCTAACCTCGGGATTCAGCATAGCCATGATCTCAGCTTTCTTCTGTTCAACAAGTTCCTTCTTCTTAAACTGGGCCCCCTCTATAACCTTCTTAGCTTCTTCCTCAGCTTTCTTCACAATAGCCTCAGCTTCACTCCTAGCCTTCTCTAAAACAGCCTTCTTAAGCTCATCAACACTCATACTATTCTACCAACCGATTATGATGAAAGCCATAAACAGACCGAACACCATTCCAAGTACACCGAAAAGCTCTTCATATGCTGCTAAAATTATTGTAGGTGCAAATATTGCTCCACGAGTTTTTATAAGATGAGCAGCTCCATCAGCACATACCTTTCCTTGCATCCACGCTGAAACAAGTTCTGCGAATCCTACAAAAAGGCTTACCCCAAAGATTGCTCCAGCAATATGTGGTGGTATTGAATGTGCATACTTGCTGTAAAGACTTGGTAGAAAGGAGCTATACATCATAAGCATGTAGATAAGACCGTAAACTAATGTCTGTGTAGCAGGTAAAAACGATAAAACAAAGACTCTACCTCTTTGCCCAGGATCTTCAGAAAGTATTGAAATACCTGATGAAATAGCTTTGCATATACCTATTGTAGAACCTATTGCTGCAAGTGCTTCTGCTAATCCTGGAGCTACGTAAGCTAGTGTTTCGATCATTATTTCTCACCTACACCCTAAACAGCATGGTTAAGCTTAAAAACTTTTTTGATTTGTTGATCTAGGGAGAATATAATCGCTACAGTGTTTCATATTGTTATGTAGTTCCTCTTAATCCAAGAGTTATCGAACCTAGAGAAACTTTTATCGGTAATATCTTTCTCCCACTTCCTTCGTAGAATTTTGACGCCATTTCGTATGTTATTAATCTTAAGGAATGTATATATGGTCCTAGAACAGAAGATGCGAGTATGAATATATGCAATAATGTTGATGTTGTAATGCCGGCGATAATCCCTATAGCTATGTTGTATACCTCAAGAGATTTCACTATCGAGTATATGAAGCCGTTAAATACTTCTGTTAGCATAGCTGTTCCAGCACCAATCCCTGCAATTCTAACAAAAGACATATTATCAGCTAGAACTCCTATAATATCAAATATCCAGAATAATGCCCCCATACCTCCTGAAACCTTAATTTTAAACACTATGTATAGGATTAGTGATGAGTATATGATGTGCTCTATTATGTTTGCAGGAATTATTTTCCCTAACTTGAATACATCGATATTCATCCCGATAGACGAGAATCTGTATGTTATAAATGGGGGACCGAATATTATCATTAAGATTAGGCATAGCTCTAGTAGTGATGTCCATATATCGTGCATCTTTATACTAGCTCTTATTAATGCAACTATATGAGCTGTTAGTATAGATAGATAGCCTACGAGTAAAGCTAATTTTATAACCGACATCATGAAACTCATTGTTGCTTGAAAATCTGAAAGCCCTGGTGGTGGTGATGGTAGGATAGGGGGTACGATTTTAGCTATATATTGACCTATTAACGAACCTAAGAAGCTTGCCGAAAGCAATCCTGTTACTATAGCGCATGCTGATGTTGTGTAAACTATTTTGCGGAGTTTCTGTAGTGTTTCAGGGTTTTGAACAAAGTATGGTAGAACGTATTTGGACCCTATGAGAAGACCTATTGCGTAACCTATGTCGGGGAACATGAGAGCGAAGAATAGTGCGTAGAAATATGTTAGGAATGGTGTTGGATCCCATTCCCTTGGGGATGGATGTCCTACGAGTTCTGTATACATTTCGAAAGGTTTGAATGGTTTTAAGTTATTGAAATCTACAGGAGGTTCAGGAGATTCCTCGAATATTACATAGGATGGGGTATCTTTTAACTCTTTCAATAAATCCTCTTTCCTAGACTTTAATATCCAGCCAGTTAAAAGCGATAAACGTTTTGATTCTAAAGCTGTTTTCAAAAGCTCTGTTTTTGAGTATTCCATATCTATCAATGTTTTCATTAAAGCTATATCGTAGATATTGCTTTTCAAAATATCTCTTATCTTCATCTCTATACCAGCTATCTCCGACTTTATGAACTCCTCTTCAAACCCTATTCTATCTATGGTATTGTTTAGGGAATCTATGCTGTAAACCTTAGCTATCTCGAATACCTTAATCCCTTTCATTTCCACATCTTTAAGTACTTCGTTGAAAATACGTTTATCGAATACAAGGGTAGTAATAACGTTTTGCTCATCTACAGAAAGTTCACCTATAACTTTCTCGGACTTCTTCTTCAGCATCTCTATATCGTTTTTCGAACCAAGGAAAGTTTTAACATATAGAAGTTCCCCATCGTAATCGACGATACTTGTATCGGCTTTTACATATATCCCTCGGAGATATAGTAGATACTTCTTCAAAATTTCTAACTCTTTCAACTTCTTAACATACTTATCTTTTTCATTATCTAGATTCCTAAGTATCTCTAGAACATTGCTAAGTTTTTCGTACAGCTTTAGAAGTTCTTGCTTAGTATTACTCGGTATCTCCTTAACTTCAACAGTTACAACCTCTTTTATATAAGAGTTGAGCGAATCGAAGAGTTTTTTACAACTCTCGATAAACTTGATATATTCTTCAACTTCTTTTGCTGTACCTCTATCTTCAGATGTTATAGGTTCGAAAGAACCTAGCTGTACAACTTTACTTAAAACAACATCAGCGTAATCCCTTGATGTAATTATGTACGTTCTGTAAGCGATATCAGGATCGCTAAATATTGCATACCTAAGTCTACTCAAAAACTACACCCTACTCTCGATATCTACCCCTGTAACGATGGATACTACCTTCTTAACTATTCTATCCAATTCTTTTCTATACCCCTCAATAACCTCACTAGCTCTTCTCTTAGCTTCCTCAATAATCTTCAAACTCTCATGCTCTATCCTAACCTCTAATTCTCTCTTAAATTTCTCAAGCTCATAAATATAGCTCTCATCTCTCAATATCTCATCAGCTTTCCTCTTAGCTTCCTCAATAATCTTTCGAGCTTTAGCCTCTGCCTCCTTGATTATCTTCTCAGCTTCAGCTTCGATCTCTTTCATAATGCTACTCAAGAACTTCACCACCAAGTAACTAAGTATTCTTCATGCATAGGATTTATAATTTTTCTTGAAAAAACGTACTAGTTTGCGATGATTAATGAAGATACGTATTCTACAGAATATGCTAAAGCTCTATTACCTAGGTATCTTCACATAATCTATTCTTTTATTAACCGTTTCTCTCTCAATATCTTCTCAACATCTGCTACAACTTCTCTTGCATCTCTCGAAGCATCTATCTCTACTAGAATCCCTTTCCTCCTATAGTAGTCTATTACAGGTGCGAAAGTTTGTTTATATACTTGGTACCTGGTTCTAACAACTTCAGGTTCATCATCTTTTCTACGAATTAACGGAGTTCCACACACATCACAAATACCAGGTGTTTTCGGTGGTTTCCAACTAATGTTATATATAGCTCCGCACTTCGGACATATCAATCTCCCCGAAACTCTCTCAATAATTACTTCTACAGGAGCTTCAAATAAGAATACCACATCTATCTTCGTCATATTGTCAAGAGCTTTAGCTTGCTCAATTGTTCTAGGAAATCCATCGAGTATAAACCCTTTCCTACACTCTGGTCTCTCTAAAACTTTCCTAACAACTTCTACAACGATTTCATCAGGTACTAGAAGACCTTTCTCAACATATTGCTTAACTTTTAAACCTAGCTCTGAACCTTTCGCAATCTCTTCTCTAAATATATCTCCTGTAGATATGTGAGGAATACCGTATTTCTGGCTAATCATCTTAGCGTAAGTTCCTTTACCTATACCTGGAGGACCTATGAAAATTAATCTCATGGTTTTACCCAGCTATAGTATAAGCTAAGGTATCTGAAAATATGTTTTAATGATGATAAAACTGCGGTTATACCAATCACAGCTATATATCATACCTTAAACATCATTAACATCTAAACAGAGCTTCAACCCCGTTGATTGTTATAGATATCTATTATAAATCTATTAATACTGTTAACAACTAGAGGAAGATAGGTGAACAACTTTGGTTACTGTATCTCCCCACCTAGTGTATAAACATGTAGAGGGTTCACCTTTACTTAAAACAGCTTTTAAAGTTTTGGAGGAAGATGAGGAGGTTATGGAGATGCTCAAGATAAGCAATACAATGGCTGTTACACGTTTGAGATACAATGATCATGGGATAACCCATGCGAGAATAGTAGCTGGTACAGCTCTAGAACTTCTAGATATCCTTATGAACAACAAAATCACACCGACAACGTTACGCGATGGAACTGCTAGAAATGTTGATGAAGCTAGGCTCGTGGTTTTATTTGCAGCTTATTTCCATGACATTGGGAATGCTGTTCATAGAGTTAACCACGAGTTTATAGGAGCGTTACTAGCTAAAGATATGCTCAATAGATTATTGCCTAAGGTAGGTATCACGGATAGAAGGTTTATAGCGTTGAGACAGGAGATTATGCATGCAATCTACGCTACAGAGTACAACGTTAAATGTTTAACAGTGGAGTGCGGAGTTGTTAAGGTTGGGGATGGGTTGGATATGGCTGAAGGTAGAGCTCGCGTACCTTATAAACTAGGGAAACTTGATATGCATGCACTCTCAGCTATTAGTATTAAGAAGGTTGAGATAGAGTCTGGAGATAGTGAAAGACCTATAAAGATCATCGTATATATGGATGAATATGCAGGTGTATTCCAGCTTGAGGAAGTGCTTGTACCGAAGATAAGGACTAGCGGGATCGGTAGCTATATTGAGGTCTATATCCATACACCGAGAAGATTCGAGAGATTTTACCCTACAGCTGAAACTATATAGCTATCTCGAGATAATCGATAGAGCTAAGATTCAGAGATCTCAAGATCTCGGAATCCAGGTATCCATACTCTTTCATAGTATTGAATAGCTTGAAGTAATCGTCGAGAATAAAAAAGCCTCGTCTATATATTGCTAAACACGAGTTCTGAGATAGAACACAGAAGCCGAAACCTCTACGAGATAATAACTCGATAAGAGATCTGATATCTTCTTTAGAGAGCACAGCTTTGAAAGACCTTGGATGGGTATGGCATATAAGTAGGGTTCCGGGCACCATAGGTACTACAACTTTGTCTGGTGATCCTTGGAGGATAACTGCGTATCCATCCTCGATCAGTATAGCCATATACTCTTCGTATCTAGTGATAAAAGGTTTAAGAAGATCTACAGCTATAGAGACCATGTTTACAGTTAAGTATTTATATACCTCTGCTATATTAGGCTTAACTCTTCTACAAACCACTTCAACAATAACACCTTCTACCTCTAGCTCTCTATAACACCTAGCTTCTGTATTGATGTAAACCTCAACACTATCTACATGAACATTTTCTAGACCTTCAACTCTATACATATCAAAATCTATTCCCAACCCTTCTACCAAATCTTCAACTACATCCTCTATTTCCAGCATCAGCTTAGATAGAAAAGTTGCTCTCTCAATCGCAGAGTTCCTAACTATATCGTGATACTTAGGCATAGTGATTCAGCTGAACTTAGTAACGATGTTGATATAGTGGTATGGAAATCTATACAGGCATTACACCGTGTTTCTTCGGAGGGCCTCTAACCCTAATCTCTCTCTTTGTTAACAGGAACTCTAACGCCTTAGTTAAGATAGCTCTTGTTTGGTTAGGCTCTATAATCATATCTACATAACCTCTAGATGCGGCGAAGTATGGTTTCGTAAGCTTCTCCTTATATTCTTCGGCAAGCTTCTTTAGAAGAGCTTCTCTCTCTGCAGGATCTTGTATAGACTCCAGCTTTTTCCTCCATATAACCTCTGCAGCTGCCTCAGGACCCATAACAGCTATCTCTGCTGTAGGCCATGCTATTACAAGGTCTGCTCCAAGATGTTTAGAGCCCATGGCTATATATGCACCTCCGTAAGCCTTCCTCACTATAACAGTTAGCTTCGGGACTACGGCTTCGCTATAGGCGTAGATTATCTTCGCTCCATGCCTAATTATACCTCTATGCTCTTGATAAGTCCCGGGTACGAATCCAGGGGTATCTACAAATGTTATAATGGGTATGTTGAAAGCATCGCAAAATCTTACGAACCTCGATATCTTATCGGATGAATCTATATCTAGAGCCCCCATGTAGTACTGAGGATTGTTTGCAACTATACATACAGTATACCCGTTTAATCGTGCAAAACCTATTATAGCGTTTTTCGCGAAATCTTTTTGAACTTCGAAGAACGTCCCCTTATCAATAACAGACTCTATTATTTGATACATATCGTAAGGTTTCTTAGGGTCTTCAGGTACAATAGAATCGAGCTCTGGTACAAGTCTGTAAGGATCATCGCCTACATCTACTCGCGGAGGTATATCCATATTGTTAGAAGGTAAGTAGCTTAGCAACTTCTTCACAATCTCTATAGCTTCTCTATCATTAGAAGCAATGAAATGAGCTACACCACTTCTAGAAGCATGTACACGCGCACCTCCCAATTCTTCCTCTGTAACATCTTCACCTAGAGCTGCTTTAACAACTTTTGGCCCTGTTATAAACATGTAGGATGTCTTCTCAACCATTATAACGAAATCCATTAGAGCAGGTGAATAGACAGCTCCTCCTGCACAAGGCCCCATGATGACGGCTATCTGCGGTATAACTCCCGAAGCTACTACATTCATGTAGAATATATCTCCGTAACCTTTAAGTGAATCTACACCTTCTTGAATTCTCGCACCACCAGAATCGTTAAGAAAAACAACGGGTACACCAGTACTTAAAGCGTACTGCATAGCTTTAACGATTTTAGCTGCATGCATTTCCCCAACAGATCCCCCCATGAAAGTGAAATCCTGCGCTATCCCTACAACCCATCTACCATCAACTCTACCGAAAGCTGTAACAACACCATCTCCAGGAACTTTCCTCTTATCCATATCGAATTCTGTAGCTCTTGTTGTAACAAACATATCGAATTCTATATATTCACCATTATCGAATAGAAGTTCGAGTCTCTCCCTAGCCGTTAACTTACCTTGACTATGCTGTTTAGCTATAGCCTCAGACCCTCCACCAAGCTTAGCCTTCTCTATCAACTGCTTAAGCTCTAAAATCTCTTTCCTAACAACTCCGCTCTCCATAGCGTAAAACCTTTGATAAACCAGTATTTCTAGGCGGTATATTTAAGACTATTCATTACATCAAAACCCTTTTTAATACCCTTAAACAATACATTCTAGTAAAGCGGTGTTTAGAAAGTGAGTAGCAGGTTTACTGTAACTATAGAGGGTAGGAAGTACGAAGTAGAGGTTTACGAGAAAGAAGAGAACATTTTCCTCGTTAAGATAGAGGGTAGAGAGTATATAGTCTACATACCTAGAGAAGTTGTTGAAGAGATGGAGTCAGCGGTAGAAGAGGTTTCTATAAGACTTAGCAAAACTATAGAGGATAACATCTCGAAAATGCAGAGGTTACAGCAACCAGTTGTTGAAGAGTTTGGGCTTAAAGTAGTTTGCGAAATCCCTGGAAGAATCGTAAGGATCGTGGTTAAAGAAGGTGATGTCATCGATAAAGGTCAGACAATAGCATTGTTAGAGTCTATGAAGATGGTTATAGAGGTGAAGTCTCCTTACAGAGGTAGGGTGAAGAAGATCCTCGTTAAAGAGGGTAGTTTTATAGATGTTAGGCAATTAATAGCTGTTCTAGAATCAGTATAGAGTTCTGTACCCCCTGCGGAGACCTCGTGCTCATCTTCCCCAAAGGTTCATCAATTGCACGAGTCTGGCCACAGGGGATCAGAGTAACTTATAGTTCATAGGTTTATTAGCTTTTCCAGTCATCTACATATCTCGTTGAAACGATGATGATAAGAGTATATTTCTTCAAACTGAAAAAGAAGATACATATACTGAATACCACGAGTATACGGTTAAACTATGGTTTTGATCCGCAACGAACTTGATGTTCATAGGAAGTTTATGAAGCCTTTGAAGACAAAGCCTTTTATATCGATAGCTATCCCCACGTCTATATCTTTAGATTCGAAAACACTTAGAGAACAAACAATAAAAATCAGCTATATCGGTAGAGCTGCAGCTATTTTTCGTGTTGAGAATATTATGGTCTATAACGATGGTGAAGGTGATGAAAAGCTTGTGGAAGCTATACTCAAGTATATGGAGGTTCCACCTTACTTAAAGAAATTCCTAGTACCTCTTCTTCCAGAGCTAAGATTTGTAGGTATTATTCCACCCCTCAAAACTCCACACCATGTTGAATTAGAGATTTTCGATACAACGTATAGAGAAGGTGTGGTTTTGGATAGAAGTGAGGATAGATGTATAGTTGAGATAGGGTTGGGGAAGAAGGGTGTTGTGTACGGTAGATGTCCTCCTAAAGGGTCTAGGGTAACAGTTAAGATTGTTCGTGAAACTTCTTCGTATTTCCATGTATTTATTGTGGAGAAATCGGAGGTTGATATCTACTGGGGTTACTCAGTACAACTATATGAATCTTTAAAGAAGTTGCTAGAGAATGCTAAAGATTCTCATTATCTAGTTTTAGTAGCTACAAAAAAAGGTATACCGGTGCACAGTGTAGAGGAGGAGTTAGCTAGAGAGTTTATGAAGAGGGAAAAGATATTAATAGTTTTCGGAGGTCCTAAACTAGATGTAGATGAAGTTGCGCAGAGAGAAGGATTCGATATAAATAGTTACACGAATTTCTCTGTAAACTTCATCCCTAGACAAGGAACCGTGAATGTGAGGACTGAAGAAGCTGTTATAGCTGTTCTAGCTATTATTAACTACATCAAGGAGAAACACCTTGGGTTACCTTAAACCGCTACCCGATATTTAATGCAAGTTTGGAATCCTCTAAGTAGATCTCGTAGCTCTCGACATAGAGAACCTCACCGTAGTGAGAAACAATCTTCTTCATATCATCTGCCAGAGACTGGATATCGTGAACCTCTACCGTAGGTGTTAAAGGGAGTATAGTTGTAAACTCTAGTAGAAGTTTAAACCTTTCCACAGGTTCAGATACCTTAAACCTGAGGATAAGCATGGGAACAAGCTCTCTACTAGGTTTGTATAGAATAGCGTAGGGTTTCCCCGAGGCAATTACTTGTGAATAGCTGTAATTAGTTGTGAGTACATTTTTCTTGCCCCGGGGTTCCCGGGCTCTGCTCGGGTTTTCATAGCATCGCTGCCCAGGCTATCAGGGCTCCACATAACCCCTAAGCCCCTCATCCGCATTAAAACTGTGATTCAAGCATAAAGCTCATCATCAACAGCTAAGCATATGTAGAGGGGTTGCTAAATCTAATGAGGTATTTACAACTATTCATAAGTATTTACAGTTAATGCATGTCCGGTTGCGGCTATTTTGAAAAAAGATGCGTACTCCTTAATCAAATCACTTAACAAGTTCTCTAATTTCCTCACAACTACTCAACCAAGTATAGATTAACTTCTTAGAGAGGTTTATAACAGCACTCTTACTGAGATACTGTAGTTCTTCTCTAAATCTTTCCAATACTTTGTAGAAATTCTCTAACACCTCTTAGTAAAAATATTGTATTGCTTTCTATAGCTATAGACCCGAATCGTTTGTCCCTAGATGTTCATCCTTATCTGTTTGTATTCGCTCGTTGTATCTAGGGACTTCCACCTCACCCACAGAGACTTAGGAATCCCTGTAGGTTCATGAGCGGCTGTCGAGCCCAACGAAATGGAGCTCCCATCCGCCTAGATGAGAGCTCTGCTCTAAGCTCTAGATGGGCTAAATCTGGGTTTGAATCTAGTTCCGTTAGGCTTGATAGCTGTTCATGAATCTTCAGGAGTATCGAAAGTCCTGTAGGTGAGGTGGAACCCTTAGATGTAACGAGTAGACATGGAGTAATGAGGAGGTATTTAGGGATAAACGGTATGGTTTCTGGGTAGCTGATTGGTTTAAGTTTAGATAATATTAAGGTTAGATCTGCGACATTGTTAATAGTGTTGTATAGTCTAGAATTACTAGAGGATAAGATCTGTGAATATTGTTAATGTATTCAGCGTTTTAAGGGAGTATTAATGAATAGAAGGTTAGCTGAGCTACTAAATTTCGTAGACTTTGGAGAGATATGTAAGTTCTGTAACATTAACTGTTGTAGAAGATTTTACGCTGTACTACTACCAGAAGAAGAGGGTCTCTATGAACATAGTTTTGAGATAGAGACACCTATAGGAAAAGTAAAAGCGATAGGTTCTAACCAAGGTAAGCCTTGTCCTTACCTAGACGAGAAAGGGTTATGTAGAATATACAGTATAAGACCATTTGATTGCAGGTTATGGCCTGTTATGATGTACTACGATTTTGATAGAGATGAGAAGGTTGTATATCTGGATCTTGATTGTCCTGCTGTGAAAGGGAATAGAATTCCTGAGATCCTTATAAAGAATATAATTGAGGTTCTCAAGAATATCGATATAGATAAAGAGTGGTTGAAAAAGTATACATTAGCTCCATGGCCTAATAATCTTAGAGAAATAATGCGGTTTAAATAAAGCTATATTGAAGTTTTATTGATTTACGAAAAACTAAAATTCTTTAAGATAGGATAATCTACATCTTGAAGTTGTGTGGTGGTTTGTGTCTAATACTAAGAAGTTTAGACGTAATGAAAAGATAAAGATTATGAAGATGTTGAGAGCTTTAAACTATATCTATAGTCTACGACAGTTAGAAAGTATTCTAGATATTCCATATCAAAATCTGTGGAAGTATATACATATGCTGACTATACCTAGTGATGAAGTTGTAATAGATATTATATCTAAGCTAAGTGAAGGTAAGCTGATAGAGAAGACTATCAACGATATGGCTAAAGTTTATAGAGATAAAATCCATGACCTAGCTTCCGACATAGGTTTTCTATCTCTTTACATATTCAAGATAGAGGATATTTTGAGAGATGTTGGTGCAGATATAGTTCTACCGATATCCGAAAATTCAATACCTTTTGCAACTATTTTAGCATGGGAACTAGGTTTAAAAATGTGTTTACCTATTTTTGAGTCTAAAGTTGGGGAGACGAAGGTCAAAGTTATCTGGTATATATCTAATACTGAGAGAGAGGTAAAGCTATTCATAACCCCTTCAACATGTTTAGAGAAAACAAATACAATCCTAGTAACAATAACACTAGACGATGTTGATAAACTTAAAGCTGTTCTCCATATATTAAAACAAAGCGATTCAGAAGTTAAGGCTATTGTAACGATATATATAACTAAAGAATGTCTAGATTACATCAAGAACTCATTACCACAAACACTAGTTACATACATAGTAGTTGTATAGCATTATCTTAACCTAAGAATATAGACTATTACTAGAGCTTGTATATCTTAATTGAACACACAGATTTATAAGAAAAAAGTTTTATCAACATATAGTGATCTCCCTATGTCGAAGAAGCCCGAGAAGAAAGCTGAAAAGAAAGCTGAGAAAAAAGCTGAAAAGAAGGCGGAGAAGAAGAAGTAAAGTCTCTTTCCCCTTTATTGCTTTTTCTATTTTATAATAATGTTCTTCCCAGTCACTGTCTTAATAATATATGAATGGGTTCCCCATATTAAGTGAGGTGGTATGAATGTTAGTCAGTTGGTACTGCAAAGAATGCGGTTTTAGAGTTTCTTTAGATAAGCGTTACTTTTGGAGATGTCCTAGATGTGGTTCTCCTCTGGATATTGAGTATAGACCTGTGTATGAGTATGGGTCTAGAGGGTTGGATAGATTTAGAGGTCTTCTCCCTATATCTCCTTTAAAGTACATAGGTGAGGGAGAGACTAAGATTATTATTGAGAAGTTAGATGGAGTTGAGGTTGTTTTTAAGCTTGAGTATTCGAATCCTAGTGGTAGTTTTAAAGATCGTGGAACTGCTTTAGCTATATCTTATGCTTATACTATGGGGTATAAGGAGGTTGTAGAGGATTCAAGCGGTAATACCGGTATATCTGTAGCTCTTTACTCTCGTATATATAAGCTTAGATCTAGGATTGTTATACCTAAAACAACATCTAGAGAGAAGAAGTGTTTGATGAGAATGCTTGGTGCAGAACTAGTAGAAGTTCCTACGAGAGGTGATGCAGCTAACTATGTTTTATCGTTAATTAGCGATGCTTTCTATGTAGCTCATACATGGAGCCCGCTCTATATATACGGTGCTAGCACAATATCTTTCGAGGTATATGAGGATTACGGTGTACCTGATGTTGTTATGCTACCTGTAGGTTCTGGAGGTCTTCTACTTGGTGTTATGAAGGGGTTCGAGATCTTGAATAGCTTAGGCAAGGTATCGAAGATACCTAGACCAGTAGCTATCGAAGGTTATAGTGTTCAACCTGTATTCAAAGTTGTTAAAGGTTATGAAGAGAAAGGCGAGGATTCGTCTCTAGCTGAGGGGATAATGGTTCCAAATCCACCACGTTTAAATGAGGTAAAGAACTACATAGATAAGTATGGGGGAGACGTTATTCTAGTAGGTAATAGCGAGATTATTAAAGCATTAGAAGAGCTTCTAGATCTAGGTTTTGTTGTTGAACCTACATCAGCTACAGCTTACGCAGCTTTTAAGAAGTATAGAGATAGATTAAAAGGTTTGAAGGTTTTGATAGTGTTGACAGGGTCTGGTTTAAAGATGTGTAGAGAATAGGGTTAGCTAAAAAATATATTGAATTACTTTGATTCACTACTTTGTGGGGATGTACTGCTTCAAGTATTTAACAGATTCCTCTAATTCTTTAAGAACTAGATCGTCTGGAGCTTCAAATGGAGGTATATATTCTAGGAATAGGTATACTTCTTTAGCTCCTGAAGCTTCTATCGCTTCAATTATTTTCTCAGGTTTTATAATACCTATCTTGTTGTATTGTTCTGTGAACGGCCAGTGTCTATCTCCTTTCCCATCTGTTTGCTGAATATGTATAGCAGGAGATTTAGGTGCAAATCTTCTTAACCATTCATATGGATCTGCTTCAATACCTTGTAAAGTACATTGATGTCCAAGATCAATATTCAGTAGAACAGCTGCACCTGGACCTTGATTAGCTTTCTCAAGAATCTCTTCAGTCTCCTTCATAGTCCACGGGGTTTCCCTCGGAACCGGCATCGGTTCCCATAGAATCATTTCAAGCCCTTTCGTCTGTGCATACCTTCTTAAAGTTCTAACGTTTTCAAGTAGAGCATTATCTACTATAGCTCTCCTAACTGGATCACTATAGTCCTTAACACTTTTAGCAGCTATATGTCCACCAGTAGCTTTTACACCAATCCTAGCCGTGAAGTCTACAGCCTTCATATACCAGTCAAGAGCATCAAACCTCATAACAGGGTCTGGATGCGACAACAAATTGAAACTGTATGCACCTAAACCTGTAAACGTAGAATGAATGACGACTCCATACCTCTTTAAAGCATCAACTATCAAGCTAGCCATATGTTCAACAGCTACAGGTGTTGATCTTGGATCAAGCAAATCGAATGAAAATTGAACATACTTTACATCAAGTTTAGCAGCGATCTCAGCCCAATCCTCAGGCATAGGCCATCTCTTGACAGCCCAACTAAGATTTAAACCAAGTACTATCTTAGCCATAGCTACACCCAGACTGTATAACCTTAGGAAGTGACTAGGTTAAAAATTTAACTATATTAAACTACGAGATAAACTGATGTATATACAACCCTATGTATAGTATACCTTTTTCTAAAGTAAGCTTTATAATCTTCTTGTTCATCTTATATACGTAGGTGTTATGCAGATGGCTGAAGTATCTAAATCTAAGCCTGATTTCGAGCCTTACTCAGCATGGGTTGTTAAAGATTATCAGCCAGATCTTAAGAATGATGTTATAGTTACTTTCAGGATAACTCCAGCAGAAGGTTTTACTATAGAAGATGCTGCAGGTGGTGTTGCTGCTGAAAGTAGTACTGGTACATGGACAACGTTGTATCCGTGGTATGATGTTAAAAGACTTGAGAAACTTAAGGGTAAAGCTTACTACTTTAAAGATCTTGGTGATGGGTCTTGGCTTGTAAGAATTGCGTATCCTGTAGAACTATTCGAAGAAAACAATATGCCAGGTTTTCTAGCGAGTGTTGCTGGTAATATCTTCGGTATGAGGAGGGTTAAAGGTCTTAGGGTAGAAGATATATACCTACCCTACGACTTTATAAAGTACTTTAGAGGACCTGTTAAAGGGGTTAAAGGTGTTAGAGATATATTCAAAGTGTACGATAGACCGATAGTAGGTACAGTCCCCAAGCCGAAGGTTGGTTATACAGCTGATGAAGTTGAGAAACTAGCTTACGAAATACTTGTAGGAGGTATGGATTACATTAAAGACGATGAAAACCTCGTAAGCCCAAGTTATTGTAGATTTGAAGCACGTGCTAAAGCTATTATGAAGATCATAGACAAAGTTGAGAAGGAGACAGGTGAGAGAAAGGTTTGGTTCGCTAACATAACAGCTGATGTCAGGGAGATGGAGAAAAGGCTGAAGCTTGTAGCAGACTACGGCAACCCCTACATAATGGTCGACGTAGTTATCGCGGGTTGGTCAGCTCTAACATATATCAGGGACCTAGCTGAAGAATACGGTCTTGCGATACATGCTCATAGAGCTATGCATGCAGCTATAACAAGGAATCCATACCACGGTATATCGATGTTTACCCTAGCGAAACTCTATAGAATTATAGGTGTAGACCAGCTACACATAGGTACACCAGAAGTAGGTAAACTAGAAGCTAAGACTATAGACGTTATAAGGAATGCGAAAGTTTTAAGGGAAGACCCGTTCACACCTGATAAAGACGACGAGCTTCATCTACAGCAATACTTCTACCATATAAAACCAGCTCTACCAGTATCCTCAGGAGGGCTTCACCCAGCAAATCTACCAGCTGTAGTTAAAGTACTTGGTATCGACTGCGTAATGCAGATAGGTGGTGGTGTTATAGGGCACCCCGACGGACCTAGAGCAGGTGCAGCTGCTGTTAGACAAACTCTAGAAGCTATTACTAAAGGTATACCTCTAGAAGATTATGCAAGAGATCATAAAGAACTTAGAAGAGCTCTAGAGAAGTGGGGTAAAGCTATACCTATATAAATAACTCTGTACCTTTCTGTATCTCAAATCAAATATTTTTACTCATCAATTCAATACAAATACACTTTAACAGTTATTGAAACTTATTTCTGGAGTCCATGTAGTTTTAAGCTTCTGGTGTAGTTCATGGAGTTAGAGGAGATGCTGGATAAGTATCTCCAAGGTGTACCTCCTCAAGCACTGTTTATAGATATAGACGGTGTTATGACTATTGAGAGAGGTAGCTATGTGGTAGATCTAGATCTAGTAAAAATGTTAAGAGAACTTATGGCTGAAGGTGTACCTGTAATCCTTGTCTCAGGTAATGCTTATCCTGTTGTACTAACTCTACAAAGATATCTAGGTCTTACCCCTATATTTATAGCTGAGAATGGATGCGTTATCCAGATAAATAAAGAGGTTCAGAACCTATGTAGAGAATCTTTAGACCCTATAGCTGAAGAGATTGCTCACAACCTCGGATTAAGACCTTCACCAAGTAATATGTATAGGTTATGTGATAGAGCTTTCCACATACCTAAAGAAATTAAAAACGATACTAAAGCTGTTAGAGAATTAGAGCAGAAGATAATGTCTATGTACCCCGGTATCTACGCTTATTACACAGGTTATGTTCTCCATATATACCCGAAGTATTGTTCAAAGAGTATAGCGATAAATATAGTTGTACAAAAGCTTGGGCTTGATCTACTGAAGTGTATAGCTGTAGGGGATAGTGTTACAGATGTAGATATGGTTAAAACTGTTGGTATAGGTATAGCAACAGGTGATGCTGATGAAGAGCTTAAGAAGGAGGCTAAGATAGTGCTACCTCTCAGAGCTTCAAGCTCGACAAAAATCTTGGTAAAAACATTGATTGAGTATACTAAGAAAACGAAAAGGTATAGAGAGAATACTTAGGTTCTGTAGACCTCTCTCAATTTAAGCCATTTACTAGCGAAAACCTCTCTATACTTTCGATATATTTCAATCCATACAGGATCAGGTTCTACTACTTCTACAGGTTTTATAAATCTCTGCTTAACTTCTTCTACAGAGGTGTAGAATCTATTCCTTATCAAGAAGGGTACAACTATACCACTACCCACCATCTCACCATATACAGATACTTTCTTTCCATAAACAGCTGCTCTAATCTTGTTCCACGTCCTAGATTTAGTACCTCCACCAGTTACATGAACATTCTCTACCCTTAGATTGAAGAGTTTTTCGAATAACTCTACATAGTAATTCTCTAGAAGAGTTATCCCTAGCATAATACTCTTAACAAACCTCCCTACAACAATTTCTCTAGGTTCTTCATATATCTTTAGATCTAGTATAGCAGGGGTTAGTAGGGAATCGTAGTGAGGAGCTCTATCACCATAGGGGAAGACGAGGTACTCAGTTCCCGGAGGAATTTTCTCAAGATATTCCGCTACACTATCTAGATTTAAACCTAGAACTTTCTCTACGAACCACGATAAGAAAGCTCCTGTAAATCCTGAAGCTGACCCAGCTAAGTATCCTCTTATCGGGTGTACATGGTAGTATAGAGCTGGGTGTTCCTGTATGTTCTCTACAACAGCTTTGGGTACTGTTGTAGAACCTGTGTATATGCTTACATCCCCTATATCTACAGCTCCTCCAGCGATAGCCGCCGCGTTACCGTCTGTTAAACCTTGATATAGATGTGCCCCCTTCAAACCAACCTCTTCTGAAAACCTGCTCCTAGCTACCCCTATATACTCTCCAACAGCTGCTAGCTTAGGTAATTTCTCTACGTCTAGACCAAGCTCGTGGAATACTTCTTCAAACCACTTAGGAGGTTTACAAGTTATATCGAGACCAAATTTTAGTGCATTCGTGTAATCTGTATATACCTCTTCCCATGGGTTCTCAAATCCGTATAGAAGGCTGTAGAGCATGAATGTTGTAGGGGATATAAACCACCTAATCTTGTTGTAGAGATCTGGTCTATCCTTCTTCAAACGGTACATTTTAACGAGAGGCGATGTAGGATCGACCTTAACACCTTTCTTACCTAGTTTAGCTATAGATGGTAAGTTCTTCACTTCTTCGAAAGCCTTCTCATCTCTTTCGTAGTACATACTAGGACCGTAGAGAATATTCCCATAGATATCAACACCTAGAACTGTTCCAGAGGTACTGGTTACAGAAACATGTTTTTCACAATCAGTACATCTCTTCACTATATCCGGTATAGCTTCTTTCAACGCTTTGAACCACTCATCTGCGGATTGCCTCGATATAGAGCTTTTACCTACAGCCAAGGTATCGCCATCTATATTGTATACCTCTACCTTAATACCACCAGTACCGAGGTCTATCCCTATGAAAAACTGCTTCAAATTCTCACCATATCTAGTAGAGGTACAGCATCTTAATCGGTACCCTGATTAAAATCCTATCAACACCTCAATATATATGTACTTTATCGTCATAAGTATTTCTTAAGGAATTTCTCTACCTCTTCACGGTAAGGCATACTCTGAGCCCCCATACGGGTAACCTTGAGAGCCGCTACAGCGTTAGCAAACCTTACAGCTTCCTCTATATCTCTACCCTCAACAAGAGCTACAGCTAAACCTGCTGCAAATGCATCTCCAGCACCAACAGTATCAACTACATCTACTTTGAATGCCTCTACAATTTTCTTCTTATCGTAGGTGATGACAGCAGCACCTCTAGCCCCTAGCGTAGCTACAACAACTTTAACACCTCTAGATAGAAGGCATTCACCAGCTTTAAAAACATCTTCTTCAGTTCTAACTTCGATACCTGTTAATTGTTGTAGTTCAACTCTATTAGGTATAATAACATCTACATACTTATAAATCTCAGAGCTCAAGTATTTAACAGGTGAAGGGTTTAAGACAGTGATTGCATCAATTTTCTTCCCTATCTCAAGAGTTTTATAAACAGTTTGAATAGGTATCTCGAGCTGTGTTAGAACAGCTCTAGGTGTTAACGAAGATAGTGTATTTTCAACATAATCAGGTGTAATAGCTTCATCTGCACCTGGAGCAACTATAATCATATTCTCTTTAGATACCTCGTTCAGAATGATAAAGGCGACACCTGTGTGAACACCTTTCGCCACATAGATATAGTCTGTTACAACATTATTCTTAGAGAGATTCTCAACCATTATCTTACCAAAAAAATCATCACCAACAGCGCTAAGCATATACGTTCTAACACCAAGTCTAGCACATCCAACAGCTTGATTAGCACCTTTCCCACCAGGGTACATAGCGAACTCTTTTCCTAAAACGGTTTCATCAGGTTGTGGAAACTTAGGGGTTTTTATATAGAAATCCACATGTATACTCCCAATAACAGCTATAGTCATACAATGTGCACCGATAGAATTCTTATCAAAAACCTGTATAAAAATATTATGAATCCTTGGTAAAGTAACTTAGAATTCTATTATATCAATTTATCAGCGATATAGTTATACCTATAACGTAAATATGGAAACTCTGTATCGTTTAGATAATACAGTTATTAGAAATATTTACATTGTGTTAAGCTCTATCTTAGATAGATAAGCTAACTTATATCAACTTCTAAAATATATCATGAATCACTTTAATAGATGTAATGATTCTTGTGTTAAGTTTATTAAGTTAGATCGTGGGCTAAGCAATAAGGTGTCTTGATGCTGGATCTAAATATATTTAAGAATCCACCCAAAATCTTTAGAGGGGTTCTCTTCTGGTCTATAAACGATTTACTGAGAAAGGAAGAGATCGTTAAACAAGTAGCGCTCCTCGATGAGGCTGGGTTCGGTGGAGCATTTTTCCATGCGAGAGAAGGTCTTGTAACACCTTTCCTAAGTAATGAATGGTTCGAAGCATTTGAAGTAGCTGTAGAGGAGGCTAGGTCTAGAGATATGAGTATATGGATCTATGACGAGGATAGAT
>Ga0326760_1000079_pt1 | contig 54384 bp, 56 predicted proteins | sample GCREP_S_FD_207668 | JGI IMG/M metagenome (GOLD analysis project Ga0326760, IMG submission 207668) | Hot spring sediment microbial communities from Geyser Creek Basin, Yellowstone National Park, WY, United States - GCR.EP_S | ecosystem: Environmental > Aquatic > Thermal springs > Near-boiling... | reverse complement strand
CCTCAGCCTATCGAGAAGGCCCCAGCAGTCCGGACAAAGACTCCGCAAGAAGCATTACCTAAGCCTCCCGTCCAGCAACAAGCTAAACCCCAAATTGTTCAAGAAGACCTCAAGGGAACATGTTTTACCTGTCTCTTCTATGACAAGGACAAGTCAAAATGCAAACTCCTGCACATCGCTGTACAAGACCCCTACAATCCACCTTGCGGAAGGAGAAGACCCAAATAATAGCAGGAAAAATAGTGCTTATAAGCATCGTTATACAACATATAGATCAGGTGATTTTATGAGTCAAACCGGAGAAGATTTACCATATTCGGTTCTAGCAGACTTCTATGAAAAAATCGAGTCTATAACCAGCAGGATTGCTATGACAGATTACCTTGTTGCACTTTTTAAGAAAACACCTCCCAGCATAATTGACAAGGTCATATACCTGACTCAGGGACAGCTCCGTCCAGACTATGAGGGCGTAGAGCTTGGAGTAGCCGAGAAACTGGCTCTAAGAGCTTTGGCAAGAGCCACCGGTAGACATGTGAAAGACGTAGAAGATATGTATAAGCAGACTGGGGACATAGGGCTTCTCGCCGAAAAACTCATGTCTACTTCCCGCACCGGTGGACTACTAGACTTCATTGGAGCCATGGAGCCCAAACAAGAGCTAACAGTTTCACAGGTCTACAACGCGCTCCTAAGAATTGCGCAGGCAACTGGTGAAGGAGCACAGGAAACAAAAATAAATACGCTTGTATCTTTGCTTAAGGATGCTAAGCCAAAAGAAGCAAGATACATTCTCCGAACAGTCCTGGGAAGACTAAGACTAGGCATAGCTGACATGACGATTCTTGACGCACTGGCAATAGCCTTTACAGGGTCTAAAAATGCCAGGGACATAGTCGAGAAGGCATACACTAAGCATCCCGACCTCGGCTACATAGCAAAGTTGCTAGCCTCACAGGGAATAGATGCGGTGGCATCGCTCAAGATAGAGGTGGGTGTCCCAATATTACCAATGCTGGCAGAGAGACTAAGCGACCCAGACGAAATACTGCAAAAGCTTGGCGGCAAATGTCTTGCAGAGTACAAGTATGACGGGGAAAGAGTCCAAGCCCACAAAAAAGGCGAAAAGGTCTGGCTGTTCAGCAGACGCCTAGAAAACATTACACATCACTATCCGGACGTTGTAGAATATATGAAGCAACTTAAAGCGGACGAAGCGATAGTTGAAGGAGAAATAGTAGCCTACAACCCTGACACAGGCGAAATGCTACCTTTCCAGGAACTCATGCACAGGAGACGAAAATACGACGTAGACAAAGCCATGAAAGAGTATCCTGTAAGGGTCTATCTCTTCGATATTGTCTACTTGTCTGGACGAGAACTCATTGATAAACCTCTTCCCGACAGGAGACAGAGTCTTGAAAAAATAGTTCCAGAAGGCCAAGAAAACCTCTTATTAAGTAGCGCCAAAATCATAGACAACTCCAAGGATCTTTTACACTTCTTTGAACAAGCTATAAGTGATGGATGCGAGGGTATAATGTGTAAATCCATTGGTTCAGACAGCGTCTACCAGATGGGTGCAAGAGGCTGGCTATGGATAAAATTCAAACGGGACTATAGGCTTGAGATGACCGACACTGTAGACCTAGTCGTTGTCGGCGCCTTCAAGGGAAGAGGCAAGAGAGCGGGGACTTACGGTGCGTTGCTCATGGCAGCATACGATCCTGAAACAGACACCTTCAAGACTGTATGCAAGGTTGGTTCAGGCTTTACAGACGAGGATCTAGCAAACTTACCTAAAATGCTTGAACCCTATGTCTTGCCGCACAGGCATCCAAGAGTATTTTCCAAAATGGAGGCAGACGTCTGGTTTGTCCCAGCCGTCGTCCTTGAAATAATTGGTGCGGAAATAACTCTAAGCCCATTACATACTTGCGCATTAAGCAAAATAGAAGAAGGCGTAGGTCTAGCCATAAGGTTTCCACGCTTCACTGGTAGATACAGGTTTGACAAGAAGCCAGAACAAGCTACAACCGAGGCCGAGCTAATCGAGATGTATAAGTCCCAGAGAAAAACAATAATCCAGCAGTCCTAGACTCCTTACGCGTGCCCATACTAAAAAATGCAGTTTCTATGTCTTTTCAAGCATCCTATTCAGGGTCCATCTAAGGGAGCCTTTTATCTCTCGGATCCTGCCTCTGTCGCCATAGTTTTCAATAATAATCCGTTTAAGTGTTCCCCCCTCTTCCTCAATATTATAGGTAATTATCTCGTCTGGGCTTTTCTCACCTCTGGCTATTAGGTCTTCGTCCTGTCTTTTAAAGCCCTCCAGTAGTCTCCTTACGAAAAAGTTCTGGAAAGGAGGAGTATTTATGTTAAAGTCCTTCAAGAAAACTATTTCTATTCTTTTCGGATAAACAATGACTCTGGCAAGCTTTTCAGCTGACTGCATAGCCGTTATTAGTGATTCCTCGATTGGTTTTTCTTCTCTAGTGCTTGGAGCGGGCTTCTCCTGCTCCATTTTTTCGGTAGGTCTTTGTACAAGCTCAGAAGCTTTGACAAAGCTCGAGGATCCCAGCGCCTCGTTAACAAGCTTTATCATTGTTTCAAGTACTTTTTCTTCTTGACGCAATTCCTCCAGCTTCTTTTCCAAATAAGCTTTAAGCTCAGCCAGCTCCTTCGTACTATTTGCCACGACCTACCACTAATAAAAGGAAAGAAACGCCTACATATTTATTTAGCGTAGATAATCATCTAACACATATGACTCTAAAATTCGCTGTTTCAGGCAATGCAAACATAGACATATACTACTTTGTCGAAAAAATACCACAACCCGACGAAGCGGTGGAAGCACTGGAGATCAGGACATCCCTAGGCGGAGCGGCAACAAACATTGCTACAGGAATATCTAAACTTGGTCATTACGTGAGATTTATTGGATTTGTGGGAAGCGACCCAGAGGCCACAGAAGTTTTATCCGAGCTTAAAAAACGCGGAATAGACGTAGCCAACGTAAAGTCTTCGAGCAAACAGACTGGACGCGTAATTGTTCTCCTCGACAAAAAGGGTAGAAGAGCAATGATCGCACATAGAGGCGCCAACAGCGAGCTTAGACCAGGAGCCTTTGACCCAGAAGAAACCCTCAGAGGCATTGACCACCTGCATCTAAGTAGCACGAGCCCGGAATACTCGTATTGGTTTTTCAGGGAGGCGAAGAAGATGGGCATTTCGACAAGCTGGGATCCAGGCATGACCATCTGTCTAAAGGGGTTCAAAAGCATCGAGAATGTTCTGCAATACGTGGACGTCCTGTTTTTGAATGAACGCGAGAATGAAGCCCTTAAAATCGACCCGGCAAGCATGGAGAAGCCCTTGATTATTATCAAGAAAGGAAGCGAAGGCTCCGAAGCGCCCCAGTATAAGATAAAGGCTGAAGCATTCAGAGTTAAAGCCTTAGACGCTACTGGTGCAGGCGATGCTTTTGACGCGGCTTTTCTCGTTGCTTGGAAAAGGAAAATAGGTCTAAAAGAATCCCTTATTATAGCCAATGCTGCCGGAGCAATAAAGGTTACAAGGTTTGGTGCGCACTCGTCTCCCACTGCTAGCGAACTCGCAGAGTTCCTCGAAAAAAATGGAAGAGAAGATCTAGCAAGGCTTTTTAAACCTTAAACCAGAGAAAAACATATATTCTACTAGTTTCACAATACTAAATGCTTGACGGAATGGATTGTCGCGTTGGGGGATTAAATGCAAAAAGACGTGTTCTGTACCCCTATTTGTCCGTTCCACGCTTTCACTTGCTACAAGAACGCGCTGATTTACAGGAAGACTAAACGTGGACTCGAGGCCTTCTGCACGTGGACAGGCGAGCCATGTATAGGCTGGAAATGCCAGTTTGCAGGGTGCTCCAAGCATGCTCTTCTGCCAGATGGCACATGCAAGTTTAAGCTCGAAAAGATTTCAGGCAAGAAGGAGGAGGAAGAGGAATTTTCCATAGAGGAAGAGGCAAAAGTCTATGAGAAACAGGTCTATGGCAAGATCAAGGACAAACTTAAAAAGCTTGGAGCCAGGATAGATGACATTGAATAAAAAAGCGATGGATTGATTTATGAGTCACAACATGTAAACCGAGGGGGTCTATTTGAGAATATTACTGATCCATGCAAAAACATTTGAATATGAAGCTAAAGAAAAAGCCTTAGAAGCTGCAGAGGAACTCGGCGAAAACAAAGCAGGAAAGTTTCAAAACGTCCTCGTTGTCTTTCTCACGGTAGAAAAAGGAGACGGCTCATCACCGGATGTTGTAGAGAAAGCTGTCTCAGACATCTTGGATGTCTATGGCAAAGTAGGCGCATCCGGCATCCTAGTGTATCCGTATGCACATTTATCTAGTAACCTTGCCCCGCCGGAGGAAGCTAAAAGGGTTCTCGTTCAGGTTGCAGAAAAAATCTCAGAGAAGGGGGTTCAGGTTTCAAGGGCGCCATTCGGATGGTACAAGCGGTTTATAATTGATTGCTATGGTCACCCATTGTCAGAGTTATCTAGGTCTATTTTGCCAGGAGAAGAGCCTAAACGGGGCTACGCTGATTTTGCCGTGATGTTCCCAGATGGCAGGATAGTGAGCATCGAGGAGCTCGACGAAAAAGAGTTGCCAAGGGACTTTATCGCTCTCCTTGAGGCGGAAGTTTTTAAGGCGAAGCGTGAGGGGGGAGAACCGAAGTACCTAGAGTACTGCAAGAAGTTTGGGTTTGAATGGGAGTCCATGAGCGACCTTGGACACATGCGTTATGGCCCCGAAGCAACAGTGATGCTGGAGGCTGTAGCTGAATATGCCTGGCTCTGTGCCAAAAGCCTAGGGATACCTGTCTACAAGGTTAGGGGGACAAATACCTTCAATTTGTCATTCAAGCCTGTACAGCAACACGCCGAACTCTTTGGAGACCGTTTATACCAGCTCGAAGTAGACGAGAAGAAGCTTATACTCAGATATGCGGCCTGTCACCAGCAGTTCGCAATGGTCAGGGACTGGGACATAAGCTACAGAGATCTTCCATTCGGAGCTTTCGAGGTTGCAGACAGCTATCGGCTTGAACAGCCAGGAGAGCTACTACTCTGTTTCAGACTTAGAAAATTCCACATGCCGGACCTACACATCTTCTGCCGGGACTTACAGGAGGCAATGGAGATATCCTTCAAGGTTCACCAGAAGATCTACGAGGAAATGGGGAAGCTGGGCAGAAGCTATGTAAGCATATACAACTTGACCCGGTCTTTCCTCGAAAAGAATAAAGATTACCTTATGAAGCTCCTTGAGAAGGAACAAAAACCAGTCCTACTGCATTTTGTTCCGGAAGGCAAATATTATTGGGTCCTCAACATAGAGTACAACATAATTGACGAGCTGGGGAGGCCGAGAGAAATAGGAACCTTCCAGATAGATATAGGAAATGCTGAAAGATTCGGAATAACCTATGTTGACGAGAACAATACACGCAAGTACCCAGTTATTATTCATACAGCACTCATCGGCTCTCTAGAGCGCTATATTTTCGCTGTGTTCGATACCGTTGTCCAGAAGGCAAAACAGGGAGAAACACCCTCCCTACCAGTTTGGCTCTCTCCTGTCCAAGTCAGAATAATACCTTTCGCGGCAGAATTTCTTAAAAGGGCAGATGAAATAGCACAGGCACTAGAAGAAAACATGATTAGAGTAGACATAGACGACCGTGAAGAGAGCCTAGCCAAGAGAATACGCGAGGCGGAAGTTAAATGGATACCATACATTGTTGTTCTTGGTAAAAAAGAGGTTGAGTCAGGTAAGCTTAGTGTAAGAATAAGGGGTAAAGGACAAGTAGAGCTTACGGTTGATGAACTTGTTTCTAGGATCATTGAGGAAACTAAGGGATACCCACGGATATATACGTCCCTACCGAGGTATGTAAGCAGGCGCCCCAGGTATAGTGCATAGAAATGAAATTGTCTTTAAGAGAACTTCTTTTCCAAAAGTACCTCTTATTGAATCAGCTCGAACAGCAACTCGGACAAGAGAGCAAGTCGAAGGCGTCATCAGATTATCATTCAAAAAAGCCACCGCGACCATGCGGATTCACCGTCCACACTGTTATTGGATGTAGATTTGCCTGTACCTATTGCTACCTCCCAGACATGGGTATCAGCACAACCGTCCCGCAGATCTATGGATTAAACGGGGAAGAAATCACATATGCCCTCCTTAGAAACAAGTATTTTCTACCTACACGGAAAGGCTCGCTTATCGCAATAGGGAGCTTCGGCGAACCCTTTGTTGACCCACAGGGCGCCCAAAGAACAATGGAGTACGTCTCCTCCTTTGAGAGATACCTTGGCAACCCAATACAGTTTTCGACAAAAGCCATAGTGCCAGAGGAGGTTATAAACTGGCTCTCGAAAAGAAAAATACCAATAAACCCACTAATCACGATAGTGGCTCTGAAGCATGCAAAGATCCTGGAACCACGGGCCCCAGACCCATACGATAGGCTTGACGCGATGAGAAAAATGAGGAAACACGGATTACATCCCATGCTGTTCCTAAGACCAATAATTCCGGGCACTACGACAGAAGAGCTAGAGGATATAATTAAGGAGGCAAAAAACCATGGAGCTGAAGGAGTCGTCATAGGAAGTCTAAGGGTAACACCACTAATACTCACACGTCTTGAGAAATTTGGAGTAAACACGAGAGAAATAAAAGACAGAATAAGGGACAAGTCTCTTCAGCCTGGTAAGCAGGTTTCTGTTCCAATGAGAGAATACAAGGAACAGGCAATCCAAATCTCGAGACAGAATGGTCTCATACCGTTTTTGTCTGCCTGTTGTGCCAGCAACTATGTGGCTTACCTCTATAGTGGAGAGAGGGTACCCTGTCCAGGGCTTGACTACATCAAAGGAGACTTCTGTACGGCTTGTCCAGTGAATTGTCCCGCGTTGAAAACAGAGGTCGATGAAGGAGAGGTAAAAGAATATGTAGAGAAATTCCTTAACACGAAAAACCTAAAAATAGAGGTAGAAGACAAGTACATTTTTATTTATGGTGTGAAGGACAGGCTTAAGGATCATCAAAGATACTTGCTTGAAACAGGCTTCCGTAGAAGGTTTGTCTTTAGACGCTGACATAAACAGCATGAGCTTTTGGATTTTCCCATGGAAAAGAAAGTTTTATTAGCGAGGTCTTTTCTCAATGCAGTGAACAGGCTTGGCTCGGGTCAAAATCAGCGGAACATTGTTTGCGAAGAAAAGGATAGGTAGAAACGTATACAGGGCATACTTTGTAATCATTTCCGATGGACGAATGATACGCAACCTAGTTGACAAAAACTCGAGAGGAGACTACGGAGGAGACGGAGAAGTAGAATTTACAAGGACCCTAGTTATCCATGCAAAATACGGTCCAAGCGGGCTCGAAGGAGTAAAAACATTCGGCGGCTTATGGTACTCTATAGTTCTGGTACCCTCAGATACATACAGAGAGGTAAAACTTAACCTCCCACTGCGGGACGAGGAAATCTCGATAGAGATTAGGGGAAATTTTGACATCGAGAGGACAAGTGGATGCTCCTGGTACGATACCCTTTCCCTTATAAATTTGATAAAGCAACCAGGCATTACAAGTTCCAGTTCTGCCTAAATTATTCTCACCAGTTTTTCTACGACTTCAGAACCAGACTTTGAGGCATTTGCAACAACCTTGTAGTTTACTTCGGGAACTACTTCAGAAATATGATATCTCTTTCCATCGAAAATGACCATGTGTCTAGTCGTCTTGTATGGATATAGAATGCCACTGCGGGCATGATCGATTACTTCTGCCTTTGTAGGTCTAATATTGTTTCTCCAAGACTCAACAACGATCGCATCTGAAAAGTAGTCAACCATAGCTACAGGAATGCTTTTAAAACCCAAAATCTTCAGCGCCTCAAACCTATGGTGTCCATCAAGAATTACCATACTTGCTTCATCAACCACAATTGGTTTTACAAGGACGCCCCTAGCTAAAATGTCACGTACCAATTCATATGTATGCATCATATCAGTCTCTTCATGAGGTCTTAGATCTCCAATATTAACAATAGCTATCCTTGTCACAAATTTAAGCATAAATGAACAAAATACTTCATAAATATAAATTTATCTTCTTTTTTGACTATTTTTGAACAGATGTCAAAGCCTCAAAATCCACTCGTGCCTCCAAGAGATCCAACGAAAGTGAAAGAACATTTCCAATAAGATATGTTATAAGGTTCAACTCTTTTCCTTGAGTAAAAAAGCTGGAATACAGCTTTCCCAGCTCCTTTTTGCTAACTTTGTCTCCTCTCTGAAACGCATTTATCCCACAGGTCACAGCTTTCTTTATAATTTCAACTTGTTCTTCTGTGACTGTTTGGCCTCTTTGCAGTATCCTTGCAAGGCTCACAAATACGTCGCCCAATCTCTCAAGAGTTTTGGCATAATTGAAATATGGAAGTAATAGTGGTCTCTGGGGTATTCCTACTTTTTCTGCATAGCTACTGCTTTTTAGTGATAATGCTACCTGTCTGCTTAGCAGGAAATAGAATTTGTCTAGTTCCTCATCTCTCTCAATGATGCTTTTCAGGTACTGCATGTGGCCTGTGCGTGCATATTCTTCTAGGTCTCTAAGATTATTCTTCAACAATAGCTCCATTCTGGATATAATCTTTTCAATGCTAATAGTAGAAGTGTCTGCAATCATTTGTAGCAAAAAGTAGTTTTCTTCTTCTTCAAATGCCTCTAGTCCAACTAGACGGAGTAAGCTTCTTCTAATATTTTCTTTTAGAAGTGTCTTGTTTGTCTTCTTAGGATAAGATATGCGAATGCCAGTGTATCCAGCCGAGTAATAGGAGATAATTATTCTTTCTGCTGATTTTTCCTCGCCTGGCTCAATTTCTACCTGTGCTTCTTGCTTTATTTCTCCTGCCTCACGGGGCTTCGGCCATATCTCTAAGTACTCGTCTCTGTCTTCAATGTAAATATCATGGCCCTCCTTTAAGTCATGTTTCTTTAGCCACTTTGATGGAAGCGTGACTGCTAGGCTTGCTTTTCCAAGTCTTATTAGTTTCCTTGCCAAAGGCATGTTTTAAATGTATATACACTTGGTATAAAATATTAACTGTTTATACGAAATGTTTTATTTTTAGATACTGTTTGACATTTTATGGGTATATACGTCGAGAAAATTAAAAACGCAGAAATAGGACTAAGCTTCGATGATGTCTTAATAGTTCCAGCTTATTCGGACGTAAAGCTCAGCGATATCGATGTTTCTACAAGGCTCACTAGAAAACTTTTACTCAACATACCAATTTTGTCCAGTCCAATGGACACTGTGACAGGCATCGAGATGGCGCGAAAACTTGGACAGTTAGGGGGGCTGGGCGTTTTTCCCAGAAATCTCCCTGAAGAAAACTTGTTACAGTATGTTAAGACTCTTGCCGATGAAGGAATAAATATAGGTGTAGCTGTGGGGCCTTTCGACGACGAGAGAGTATCAAAGGTTCTAGATAAAGGCGCGAGTTTGATAGTCATAGATACTGCCCATGGGCACAGCAAAAACGTTGTCGAGGCAACTAAAAGGTATTCAAGCATCGGAGCAGAGGTCATGGCTGGAAACATAGTTACGGGAGTAGCTGCCCTAGACTTGATACATGCAGGCACCTCATCTCTTAGGGTTGGGGTTGGACCGGGACATGCATGTGTAACCAGAGAAGTTGCAGGAGTGGGATATCCACAGCTCTCTGCCATTGCACAGGTGGCAGATGTGGCAAGAGAATATGGGGTCTCGGTGGTTGCAGACGGCGGAATCGAGAAGCCTGCAGACATAGTAAAGGCACTAGCCGCAGGTGCAGATGCAGTAATGCTCGGATACTTACTTGCAGGAACAGACGAGGCACCGGGAGAAATCGTAAAGAGGGATGACAAATGCTTTAAGGTTTACCGGGGCATGGGAAGCAGGGGGGCACTCCAAAGTGGATCGCAACGTTATGGAGAATTCAAGAAGGCTCCGGAAGGTGTAGAGGGACTAGTACCATGTAGGGGACCAGTAGAAGGCGTAGTCGAATTCCTAGTTAATGGATTAAAGCAGGGGATGGGCTACGTTGGAGCCGTAAACCTAGAAGAATTGAAGAAAAAGTCCAGGTTTGTTAGATTGACTAATGCAGGCTTGCACGAGAGCCAGGCTAGAGGCCTCTTCGAGGTGAAATACTAATGGGGACAGTAGAGATAAGACAGTTAGTCTTACATGGCAAGCTAATTGAGAACGCTAGATTAGAGGTATCAACGACCGAAGATATATATTTCGAGTCTGCTGTTTCCCCTGGCTTCAGCGACGCCCACGCACATCCACAAGTTGTGGATGTGGGGGAAGGTGGACACTGGAGAGACTCATATGAATGGCTTGAGAATAGAAAGCTGAGGGTAAACGAGGCAGCCATAAGAAAAGACAAGGAGCTCTCAGCATTGCTTGCAGAGGCAACAATCCTCTCCTCCATAATTGATGGTGTAACAATGCTTTCATTGACCGGGAGCCTCGAGGGTAATATAGAAGCTGTTAAAAAACTTAAAGCAACTCCCAGGGTCGTACTTTTGCCAACCGTAATGAATCTTGATGGTTGGAGCCTCCCAGAAAACATATTTGTCAAGTATGTGGAAAATAGTTTCCTATGGGATGGATATTTCTCTCTAGGATTTTTTGTTCACTCTATCAAAAAAGCAGATATCTCGATGCTCAGGGCCTCTTATAATATCTCCCGAAAACTTCACCTACCCTTCGCGTTGCATCTCTCTGAAGGTATTGACGAAGTAGATGCACTTGTCGAGGCTCTTGGAAAAGAACTAGACAGGGTAATAGCTGTCCACTGCATAACGTCTCCTGAGAAATGTCGCAAAGCGGGGTTAAAAGTTGTACATTGTCCAACTTCAAACATATATCTTTACAACAGGACTCTTGGAAGCATAGAACATTTTGACTCGCTTGGTAGTGACTGGCCTCTAGTAACGGGTAACCTTTTTAGGACTTTTCAGGATGCAGTCAAGTTGCACGGCGCTACTATGGATCTCCTTGCAAAGGCAACTCTTGGAGGATACGAAACATACAACATCAAGCCTGAAGGCGACCTAGTGGCTTTCGATGATCCTATTGAGAAAGTGTTAAGGGGCGAATCTAGACCTGTATATGTTTTCGTAAAGAGCAAGCCTATTGTAAAAGACGGGATAATTGATCCATATGGTTTATCCAGGACAGACGTGGAGAGAATTGTTAGGGAAAGGGTCAATTATGCATTCGAAAAATACGGATTATAGCGTAGTTGTCCTAGACTTTGGAGGGCAATATGCACACTTAATAGCCAGGAGAATCCGTGAACTAAACTATCACTCCTTGCTTTTGCCGTACGATGCCAGCCTAGAAGAGATACAGCGTTTAAATCCTGTCGCCGTCATATTGTCAGGTGGACCCGCAAGCATATACGAGGCCAACGCGCCAAAGCCAAGCAAAGAGGTTTCGCATTGGCTCCTAAGTGGAGAGGTACCAGTTTTAGGGATATGTTACGGCCACCAGCTGTTGGCAGACATGCTAGGTGGAGAGGTTCAAAGGCGAGAAGAAGCGGAATACGGTCTAAGCAAAATGAATGTGTTGCAGGACGACGAACTCTTCCGCGGGACCCTAAAAGAGCAAACCGTTTGGATGTCCCATAGGGACGCCGTTGTAAGGTTACCGCCCGACACTATTAGACTAGCTGAAACAAACTATTCCTACGTAGCGGCATTTAGACACATAGCTAAGCCTATATACTGTGTCCAGTTTCATCCAGAGGTCAAGCACACCGAGCATGGAATGACGATTCTGAGAAACTTCTTAGCAAGAATAGCAGGGGCACAGCCAAACTGGTTTGTAGAAGACGTCGTCGAAGAAAAAATAAAGGAGCTAAAGAAAAAAACTCGTGGAAAAGTACTAGTCGCTGTTAGTGGTGGAGTAGACTCAATAACTACGGCAACAATAATGTTAAGAGTTTTTGGTTCAAACAGTGTCCACATAGTTTTCGTAGATACGGGTTTACTCCGTGAAGGTGAGCCAGAAAGGGTACTTAAAACACTAAAATCTCTTGGCTTTGAGCACATCCACTTTGTTGACGCCAAAAAATTGTTTCTCTCAAGGCTAAAAGGTGTAACAGACCCAGAAGAAAAAAGAAAGATTATTGCGGAAACATTTCGTGAAATCTTTGTTTCAACAGCCATGGAAATCGAGAAAAAATATGGCCAGATAAATTATCTGGCCCAAGGAACAATTTATCCAGACAGAGTAGAAAGTGGAAAAACAAGCCGAGCAACAGCGAAAATAAAGAGCCACCACAATGTAGTAATGGGCCAGCTCCCGGGCATAGAGATCCTAGAGCCCCTAGCAGACTTCTATAAAGATGAGGTCAGAAAAATTGCTCTTAAACTAGGAATACCGGAAGAGATAGTGTATCAGCACCCGTTTCCTGGGCCTGGTTTAGCAGTAAGAATAATTGGCGAGGTGACCGAGGATAAACTTTCCATTTTAAGGAAAGCGACAAAAATCGTTGAAGAAGAGTTCCTGAAAAGTGGATGGTACCGTAAAGTGTGGCAGGCATTCCCTGTTCTACTTTCGTTGAAGACTGTAGGTGTCAAGGGCGACGTCAGGAGCTATGAATACGCGGTGGCTTTAAGAGTCGTTGAAAGCGAAGACGCTATGACTGCAAACTTTGTTAAGCTACCATGGGAACTTCTCGACAGAATATCGCACAGGATTACAAATGAGGTTGAAGGAGTGAATAGAGTTCTCTACGACATTACTAATAAGCCGCCAGCTACAATCGAATTCGAATAGGGGACAGCTTTTTCATCCCAAATGAATAAGTTTTCTCCTTATTGTCTTGTCAAAAATGTTGGCTCATTTGGTTGTTAAACTAGTTAAACTAAAAAATTTTAAATTTTCCCTAGTCGAACAGCCTGTGAAGATACAAAGGTCTCTAGCAATAACACTGATTGCAATATGCGCAGCGCTCTATGCGGCCCTCGGCATAGCTACCTACCTAGGTCTATTTACCCCTATGCTTGGCACGGTCCGTTTTTGGCCTTCCGTATTTGTGCCAGCAATATTCTCGATCGCTTTCTCGCCTATGATAGGTGGGTTTGGCGCAGCCATAGGAATTTTTATCAGTGACATGGTTGTCCACGGGAATCCTCTGTTGAGTCTAACCGTAGGCGTCCCAGCAAATTTCTTGGGCTTCTATACAATAGGCTACATTTATAGGAAGCTGAGAGACGAAAAAAAGATTATAATGCTTATTTTCTCAGAACTCCTCCTAACTACTCTAATCCTTGTTGCATTACTCTACTTCAATCTCCTAGATTACTCTTTCCTATTCGCGGCAATTATAGCCATAATTGCAACGGCCCTGCCAGCGATTCTACTGAAGGGCGAAGATAGGAGAATAGTGGTTTCAGGGTCCACTGGACTCATGCTTGGGTCAGCCTACATAGGTATAGGTGTCTGGTTTTTCAGCCAGTTCTTTACATTGCCCAGTGGACAAGCATATCTGCCAGGCTGGGCTGCTCTCGTCTGGTTCTTGTGGACATATCTGACAGAGATACCCTTTATCGCGATTCTAACACCCCCAGTCGTAAAGGTTCTAAAAAGCTCAGGCATAACTTTTGGCGAGGAAAAATGAGATGTACCTCTGCTTGGAGCCCGGCTGGCCTTAGCGGAATATTTGAGACACACATAGTCGAGGATCCATTGTTAACGGGGGCCAGAGGCGCAGGACTAGCGCTGAAAAAGGGTGTCACAGTTACAGCTTGTGAAAGCGAGCAACAAGGAGTCAAAATCAGTATTAGTGACGGCGGCAAGATAATCCCAACAGTCAGTACCGTCGCGAAGAAACTGTTGGCTATGTTCCCTGGACAGCTTGGAGTCGAAATCAACGTCGATGTGTCTGTTCCAATTGGTGGCGGACTAGGCACAAGTGGTGCAAGTGCTCTAGCCACGGCCCTCGCTCTGGGACGGCTACTGAGATTAAGGCTAAGCTACCTAGATCTAGCAAAAATTGCACATGTTGCAGAGGTGGAATGTAAGACAGGACTAGGAACGGTTTCGGGGCTTGTTGTAGGTGGCGTTGTTATTGTTGTTAGACCAGGAGCGCCTGGAAACGATCTAGTGGATAGGCTTCTCTTTGACAAGGACATGAAAGCGATTATAGGCTTTTTTGGAAGCCGAAGCAAGCCGGAGATTTTGTCTTCAGCTAGGATACCTTTAATAGATGCCGTTGGAAAGAGGCTGATAGACGAGCTTATTCATGAAAGGTCGTTAGAAAAACTCCTTGAGGTTTCCAAGAGATTTTCTCTGGAAACGGGGCTAGCGACTGAGAGCGTTAAGAGAGCCTTTAAAGCTCTAGAAGAGGCAGGAATACCATACGCAGGGCAGACACAGATAGGGGACGCTGTATTCACGGTAGTGCGTGACGAGCAAGTGGATAGGGCAGTAGGGGTCTTGGATAACCTCAAAGCAAAAACTATTGTTTCGGAGATAAGCTGGGAACCCGCAAGACTCGTCTAGGCAGTAAACATTTTTAGTCTTCTAGTGCTTATCTACCACATGACTAGACTTGTAAGAGCTCACATTATTGTATCTGGCCTTGTCCAGGGAGTTTTCTATAGGGCAACCATGCAGGAGGTTGCAAGGAGTCTGGGGGTAACTGGCTGGGTGCGTAACCTACCAGATGGGAGAGTAGAAGCCGTTGCCGAGGGAGACGAGGAAGCCGTAAAAAAACTTATAGAATGGGCTTGGCGTGGACCCCGATTGGCAAGAGTAGAAAATGTTGAGGTAAAGTGGGAGGATTATAGGGGAGAGTTTAGGGACTTTTATATTCGTTGGTGATAAGTTTTGAGGAAGCTTCACAGTGTAGGCAGGGTTATAGAAGAATCATTAAAGTTCCTTAGGTTACCCAGCGTTATCAAGGTGCCCGTAACAGACTCTCTTGGGCAATACTCAGCCGAGGATGTCTATTCATCCTTTAAGCTTCCCCCAAGACCTAAAACCGTTGTCGACGGCTACGCGGTTAGGTCTCACGATGTAGAGGCTGCTGGACCTAGCACTCCAGTAGTGCTCAGGAAAATCGAGGGCGTTATAAGGCCAAGTTCTAAGGAGGAAATGGTTCTGCCTGAAGGCTACGCTGCCAAGATAGAAACTGGTGCTCTTCTACCAGAGGGCGCAGACGCCGTGGTGCCTATTGAAGATGTAGTAGAAAAAGAGGATCGAGTATATATCTACAAACGTTTGGCCCAATGGGAAAATGTCTCCTTGCCTGGCGAAGAATACGATACTGATATAAGGATAGTGGGGCAGGGCGAAAGAATACAGCCACACAGCGTTGCAGGCCTCATATTGGAAGGAAAAGAAACCGTAAATGTTTACGACTTCAGCGCCAGTATACTTAACATAGGCGACGAGATAATCTCCCAAACATTCTTCAGACCATACACGCATATATTTGTAGCCTCATGGCTAAAAACCCTGGGCGTAAACGTTAATTCAATAGACTTCTCGCCGGACTCTGTGGAACATGTAGTTAGCTGGTTAAAGAAAAGGAAGGAGTGGCTAACCGTACTTATAGGTGGGACATCGATGGGTGGACACGACTTGACAGTGCAAGCTATAAACAAGCTAGAGCCGGAATACATTGTTCACGGCTTGGCCCTTCAGCCGGGGAAAACTGCGTGCGTAGCTGTGAAGGACGGCAGGCTCATATTGGCTATTAGTGGGCTTCCTGTTGCGGCATTATCAACTCTTGAGGTTTTCTTTAGGCCTCTTGCTAGGAAGCTAGGGTTACAGGTTCCGCTATTACCCACGATAAGGGCTAAACTTACAAGGCGCATCTCGGTGAAAATGGGTGTTATAGGCTTTGCCAGGGTGCGTGTTTACCGGGGAAACGAAGACTACTATGCTGAACCAGTAATGCTCGGGGGGTCTGGTGCTTTGGCAAGTCTCCTCAGGAGCAACGGATACGTCATGGTGCCTGAGGGGGTTGAGGGGTACGATGAAGGCGAAACTGTAGAGGTTAATTTGTACAAAGAGGTGGAAAGCCCTAAGAGGCAGGAGTAGCGCGCGCTAGGAGGTGGAAAACATTGGAGAGAAAAATATTTAGAAAAATGGTAAGCGTCGACGAAGTAATCCCACTTATAGAGTCTTACAGGCCGCTTAATCCACTAGGAGAAGTAGAAGTCTCCTTGCAGGAGGCTATAGGGCGGGTCTTAAGCAGAAACATTTTTTCACCCTCCAATTATCCTCCATACACTAGGGCAACAGTAGACGGCTACGCTGTAATAAGTGAAGACCTAGCGGGAGTATACGAGGATAGACCAAAAACCTTGAAGCTTGTTGGGAAAGTGGCTACCGGAGAGACCAAGTTGCTTAGACTGGAAAAAGGACAATGTGTAGAAGTTTCTACTGGCGCAGTTGTTCCGTATCCTGCAGACGCCGTCGTGTTAATTGAGCACACACACGCGAGGAATGGCGAAGTGGAATTCTACCGCTCGGTAGCCAGAGGCGAAAACATTGACATTGCTGGTTCCGATATTGCTGAAGGAGAAGTGGTCGCGTGGAGAGGGACTATAGTCACCCCACTTCTCGCATCAGTACTAGCAGCCGTAGGAATAGACAAGGTATGGGTATATAGACCGGTTCGCCTAGGAATAATTCCCACAGGCAACGAACTGAAAACTCCAGGAGAACAGCTCGAATACGGACAAATCTATGACTCCAATTCAACAATGATCTATGCCTACGCAAAGTCCATAGGAGCAGAGCCTAAGATATATCCCCGCGTACACGATGTAGTTGAAGAAATAGAAGAAGCTCTGCACAAGGCATTAAGTGAAAACGATATAGTAGCAACGATTGGCGGAACCTCTGCCGGCCTAGAGGATAAAACCTACAGGGTTCTAAGCAGGCTCGAACCAGGAATCATACTCCATGGTGTAAGAGAAAAACCCGGCAGACCCCTCGCTGTAGCCGTCCACGGAGACAAGATAGTCTTCGCGTTGCCCGGCTTCCCACTTTCATGCCTGCTAACAGTCAACCTCTACCTTCTTCCCGTTATACTAAAGCTCCAAGGCATGCCAAGAAGCGAGAACCCAACAATAAAGGCACGCATAGAGACACCTATACGTGGAGAACCAGGTATAAGGGTATTTGTGCCCGCGATCCTGAAGCACAACGGAGAAATAAAGGCTTACCCCTTAACGGGTCATAGCGGACGTGTGTCGGCAATGTCACTATTAGACGGCTATATAGCTGTTCCAGAGGACACAGAATACCTTCCAGAAGGGACAGAAGTGGACGTACTACTAAACCCCCTCCAGAAAAACTACGAACTAAACATTATTGGTTCCCATGACCCACTGTTACAATCCATAGTTGCAAATCTGCCAGGCTACGACAAAGTACGCATGGTTAACGTCGGCTCGCTCTCAGGGCTCCAAGCACTAAAAAGCGGAGTAGCAGACATGGCTGGAACACACCTACTTGATCCAGCTACGGGAGAATACAATTTACCAATTATAAGACAGCTCGACATTAAACAAGCACTGGTTCTCATAGGCTATAGGCGAGAACAGGGCTTCATATATAGGAAAAACACAGAACCAGTTTCTTCATTTAAAGATATAGTCGATAAACATCTACGCTTCGTCAACAGGAATCCCGGAAGCGGTACACGTGTACTCATTGACCACATGTTAGAAGAGGAATCACGACAACTAGGAATATCGCCTGAAGAGATGAAGAAAAGGCTTACAGGCTATACCTTTGAGGTTAAAACCCACGAGGCAGTAGCTTACCTCATTAGCAGAGGAATAGTTGACGTAGGAATAGGTGTAAAATATATTGCTGAGAGATATGGTCTAGAGTTTAAACCTATCACAAGCGAGAGATATGACATCGTGATAAGAAAAGAAGCCTATACAAATAAAATAGTGAGCCAAATAATAGAAAAAATTGGGAACCTAGACGAAGCGACTTTGCCTGCAGGATATTCTTTGGACACGAACACCGGAATAATAGTAGAGTTGTAAATAAACAAGGAGTAATCAAAGACGAAGGCACTAATTAAATCATATATAGAACTATAGTGTTTACGATTTTATTACATAGTTATAAGCAAAAAGTATATAAGCTAGCCCATTCTATGTAACCATGTATGAGTCAAAGACAAAACTATAAAAAAATAATAGTAATCGCCATAGCGATAGTGGTAGTGCTGGCTGGACTATTCATCTTCTCTGCAAACAAGCCTGCTCAACAACAAGCCTCTCAGCAGCAACAATCCCAGCAATCATCACAACAAGTATCTCAGCCAGTGCTCCTAAGGGGAAGTGGTGCAACTTTTCCCGAGGCCCAGCTCAGAAAATGGATACAAGTCTTCACTTCTACAAATACAGATATAAAGATTGAATACAGCGCTGTAGGCAGTGGACAAGGAGTAAGCGACTTCCTTAGTGGTCTTACAACCTTTGGTTGCTCGGATGTTCCACTAACAACTGAACAGCTAAACCAGGCTAAAAACAAATACGGGACTGTTTATCAAGTTCCCTACCTTCTCGGAGGAATAGCAGTAGTGTACAATGTACCGGAGCTAAAAGACAAACAACCACTCAAGCTTACACCAGAAGTTCTAGTAGACATCCTCCTCGGAAAAATAAATTACTGGGATGACCCAAAGATAAAGGAACTAAACCCTGAACTTGCAAATCTCTTACCACACAAAGAGATATACTTTATTCATAGAAGTGACGGCAGTGGAACAACAGCTGTCTTTACGTCTTACCTGAGCTTTGTCTCGAGCGAATGGAAAACAAAAGTCGGGTCGGGGAAGACAGTTCAGTGGCCTCTTGACTCGATGGGGAGAGGACAAGGTGCACAAGGAAATACAGGAGTTGCAAGCATGGTTCAGCAAACACCGTACTCCATGGGGTATGTCGAACTGGCATATATGAAGGGAATGGGTGTGGTAGCTTTGAGAAACAATGCAGGTAAATTCGTACTACCTTCCCCTGAAAGGGTCAGTTTAGCAGTTAAAAGCTTGGATGTCGATTTTACTAGTGACATACACAGTTTGGACCTTCTATCGAAGATCTTTGAAACAACAGATCCAGATGCCTATCCAATCTCTTCCCCAACTTACATGTTCTTCAAGTCTCCTGACAACTACGACATAAACACCAGAAAGGCCCTTGCAAGATGGTTACAGTTTATAGCTACAGACGGTCAGAAGCCAGAAAATATTGCAGAAGGTTATGCGCCAATACCACAAAGTATTTCACAGAAAATACTTCAGCTATCTCAACTTTTTGGTAAATAAATAAAATATTTTCTCCATATATATTTTTGTTTTTCATGTTTATCATAAACATAAACTATATATACTTAGCCACGAAACACTTAGTGAGTGCAAGTTATGAATAGAGACATGTTAAGGATCATGCTATCTATACCAGGAGTTCTACTATTGAGCATAGATATTCTTCTGATTCTTGTTCTCTTCAAGGAATCTATCCCAGTCTTCACCTACGAGGGACTCCGCATATTCACGGAATTTCAGTGGAATGCAGCAGAAGATCCAGCAAAAGAAGTTTATGGAATAATTCCTCCCCTGGTTGGGTCTATGTACGTGGCTATTCTTGCGATCATGTTTGCGGCATTTTTCTCGATTTCTCTAACTGTTTTTATCCAGGAGATTTTTCCGTACAGGGCGCGTTTCGTAATTGAAGAACTAATTAATGTCGCGTCTACTTTTCCAACAGTTCTTTACGGCTTGTGGGGTCTTACACTTATTGTGCCATTGGTGAGACAGCTAGCTGTTAAGCTTGGATATGTCAATGTAACAGGAGCGAGCATTGTAACGGCTGGACTAGTGTTATCTATCATGATTGCGCCATACTCCACAGCGATAATTAAATCCGTATATGCATGTGTACCTTTATCATACATAGAGGCAATAGCTAGTTTAGGGGCTACAAAGATCGAGCGGGCTATCATCGTTTTAAGGATGATTTTTCCTGCCATAGTATCATCTCTTCTCCTTGGGTTTGGCAGAGCTGTTGGAGAGACCACTGCAGTTACCTTAGTAATAGGAAATGCCTACAGGTTGCCCCTGGATCCATTTTTACCTGCTTCAACTGTTACAAGCCTAATTGCTAATAATTTTGGAATGGCTACCTATTACAAGTACGAATATAGTGCATTAATGTTTGCAGCTCTCGTTCTCTTGATTACTAGCTCATTTTTTTCCTATATTGGATTAAGGCTGGCCAACAGAAGTGTCAGAATTGTTAGAGGTGAGCAATAGTGAATCTTCGCTCCATAAAAAATGAAATTGGTTTCTTATTGATCGTTTTATCGGTTGGAGTTATTCTACTGGCGATTTTTTCCCTAATAATTGTACCCCTAATCTTTGGATTCAAAGTGATAATCGAAACAGGACCAGCATTCTTTACTACGGCACCTGCCGCTCCAGGTGAAGAGATTCCCGGAGGAATCTATTATACGCTCATAGGTAGTTTCGTAATGATATCACTAGCAGTAGCCATCGCTTTTCCTATAGGTTTCTTGACAGGTGTATACATAAATGAATATCCACAGACCAGACTTGCAATACTGGCAGAAAGTGCATCACACTTCCTAAGCGAAGTTCCGAGTGTAATCCTCGGCATATTTATTTATGCAACATACGTTCTTGCGACTAAGAAGACATCGCTAATTGCCGGCGCGTTGAGTCTTTCCTTGGCAATACTTCCATATACAGTGGTTCAGGTAAGGGAATCTCTGAGAGTTATCCCCTTCATTTATAGGGAGGCCGCACACAGTCTAGGATTACCTAAGTGGAAGACAGTCTTCTTTGTACTTGTTCCAATGAATATGAGGGGTATACTTGTCGGGCTTCTCTCAGCTTTTCTCAGAGCATTCAGCGAGACAGCACCTGTGCTCTTCACTGCTGGAGCTGCATTTTATGGCTTCTATGGATTAGACGGCCCCTCAAGCACATTACCTCTCCTCGTATGGAACTTCGCAAAGACACCATACGAAAACTGGCAAAAACTTGCATGGGGCGCGAGCTCTATACTTGCACTTGTTAGCATCTCCTTATCTCTCATTATTAGGAAAGCTGCAAAAGAGGTGAGATTCTAATGGAAAATCCAGCTGTCCGAATCCAAAACTTAAATGTTTACTATGGAAATGAACAAGTTCTTTTTAACATCAACCTCAGTGTTCCAAAAAACAGCGTATACGCCATATTGGGCCCCTCTGGATGTGGAAAATCTACCCTACTAAGGACAATAAATCGATTAATAGAGCTTAGACCAGAGGCCAGAGTTGAAGGAAAAGTCGAGATAATGGGCATAGATGTTTACAAGGAGCTCCCCCGCGAACAAGTGGCACGGCTAGCTGGTATGGTTTTCCAAATGCCAAACCCGTTGCCTCACCTCTCGATATATGACAACGTCGCGCTGGGACCAAGGCTACACGGAGTAGCTAAAGGCAGAAAACTAGATGAAATAGTAAGAGAAGCCCTTGAACAGGCAGGATTGTGGGAAGAAGTTAAAAACAAACTGAAAAAGCCGGCAACTTCTCTTAGTGGCGGACAACAACAACGCTTGTGCATTGCAAGGGCGCTTGCCTTGCGTCCGCCGGTTTTATTAATGGATGAGCCCACAGCCAATTTAGACCCCGTTAATGAATCAAAAATAGAAGAACTCATACGAAAGCTTTCACGTGAAACAACAATAATAATCGTTACCCATGACCCGGAACAAGCCAAGAGAGTCGCAAATAGAGGAGCAATTATCTTCAAAGGAAAAATAGTAAAAGAAAACTTTATCGACAGCTTGTTCGCTGTCCCTTACCACGACCTAATACAAAAACTAACACTGGAAGAGAGAATGATAATTGAAGCATTACAAGAAAAAAGATAGATAATTTTTCTCGCTTCACGATTGTATACCAAGACTAAAATTTTAAGCGTGCTGTTGCGTCCTATAAATGATCATAATGAAAGCTTTGAAGATACTCAGAACTGTGTTACTGATGCTTGGCCCCCTCAGCTTCCTAGTCTTTCTTGTTGCAGTGTATTTCGCTGCCTCTTATAACCCATGGTGGAATTTCTTTAAAGGTGCATTTAGCGACTTAGGCTCGCCTAGGGCCACGAATCCATGGATATTTAATATTGGCCTTATGACTATGGGAACAGTTATTGCCTTATATTCCCTAGGCATCCTCTGGTCAGTCGAAACAAAGCTTGAAGGCTTCGCCTCCGGCCTCCTTTTTGTCTCAGGCATATTTCTGTTCCTAATAGGATATTATCCCAGCGGAACAAAACCCCACACATTTGTATCCACGTGGTTCTACCTTCAGTCCTTCCTGGCTTCAGCATTTCTCGGTCTAGCGCTTCTCGCAAAGAAGGAGAAACTTTATGGTTCAATATTGTTTCTCTTGGGTATTCTTCCAGTACCTCTCGGCTACCTGATACAACTTACTATAGGGTGGCCCTCCGTTGCAGTTCTGGAGCTCGCCGGGGCACTATTCATCGAAGTTAGCGCTTTGACGGCGTCAATCTATTTCCTTAGACTTAGAATCGTAAAAGCAAAAACAACATAAGGAATATAAGCATAGTTTTTTTATATATTATAGACACACAATGCACTCAACGCCTCCCCAGACGCTTATCAACTTGGTGTCTAGGCTCGTATCAAGGCTCGAGCTAGGAGAAGCGGCCTCAAAGGTTCTTGCAACACTTATTCTATCCGAGTTTCCACTTTCCCAGACAGAAATTGTCCACCTGACTGGATACAGTTTAAGCCAAGTAAGCTCCGCACTTTCCTTGCTTGTCAGCGTTGGCTTAGTATCCTTTGTTAAAGCTGGGAGGAAAAAGTTATACTTTTCAGATAAGGGCATCGACGAGTTATTGGGAGAGATAGCCCGCAAAATGATTGAGAAAGACCTGAAGCCTCTGGCAAGGGAACTTGAAAAGTTCCCCAAAGAGCGTGAAAAAATCCAGTCTTTGATGGATGAATGTAACCAAGCTATCCAGAAGCTTCAGGAGACTTTCCTCTTGGATACACTTAAAAATATGAGAAGTATGAACGCAAAAATGAACAGGTAGCCACGGAAAAAATACTAATAATAATCAAGACATTCTAAGGACTTTTAATCATTTCAAGGATCCTTGGAAGGAGTTCATAGCCGTGATGAAAAACTCCAAGCGAACCTCTACTGCACTCCTTTTCTGTAAGCCTTTTTAATCCGTCCTGATTGTTTCTAGTTAGCATTAAAACTACGGGTACTGGGTCATCTGTGTGAGATTTACGAGTATAAGGAGTGGCGTGGTCAGCTGTAACCAGCAAAGCAATTTCTCTGCCGCTAATTTGTTCTAGGAGAGGACCAACATAGTATCTATCAATTAGCTCTATAGATTCTACTTTTCTTTTCACGTCTCCATCGTGTCCCGGCTCATCGGGCCCCTTCAGATGAACATAGACAACATCGTTTCGCTCCAACAACTTCAGGGTGGCTTCAAGCCTAATCTTGTAATCCACGGCTTTGTCCTCTGTAGGAGGCGGCACACTTTCCATGTCCATTTTCAATATTCTCGCGATTCCTATTTCCACAGGCATCTCGGCTACAGCGCCAAACCTTAAGCCAAATTTCTTGTTTATTTCTTCTAGCCTTGGAAGTCTTCCCCCAGAATCCCTCAGTAAAATTACGTTCGCAGGCATCTTACCGTTCTTTATTCTTTCCTGGTTGATTGGGTGGTCTTTAAGTATCTGGATTATCTTCTCGGTAAACTTGTTGACGAGAGTAGCCATGATTCTTGCCTCCTCTGTTCCTTCCAGTGGTTTTGCCTCTGCTACGTAAGGCTCAAATGAAGATTTTGCAATCGAGACATAACCATGCTTCTCATAAGCAGGATCTGTATTGCTGACATTGTCTGACACCCTGTGAGTCTTGCTTCCGATAATCACTACAGCCCTATGTCCAACAGTCGCAACTACACGTGCATACCCATCGTAGACTCCTAGCTCCAAACCGTCTACTGCCTTGGCAAGCTCATGGGCTTCTTCGCTAGAAAGGTTTCTTCCGCATCTCCTATCAAGGATTTTTCTCGTCTTTGGGTCTATGGTAGCAAAATTAGCCCTAAATGCAACCTCGTAACCTTCTCTCAGCTTTAACCCTGCACCTACAGCCTCAACTGGTCCACGGCCAGTATATTCTTTATGTGGGTCGTATCCGAGGATTGACATTACAGCGGCATCGCTTTCGGGAGCAATGCCTTTTCCAACAGTATACATTAAACCGCATATAGATAGCGAAGCAACCTTATCGAGAAACGGTTTGTTTGCTAGCTCTAGAGATGTAGGACCATCTTCAGGCTTGTCTGCAACACCATCTAGTACAAGATAAATCAGCTTCACATGTCAAGTATAGGGATCTTGTGATAAAAACGTTGCTATATATTGCACATTACTTTTTCGATACTTCGCTTTGTTCGATATATTTAAACCATCCTTCAAGAGTCTTTGGGTCAACTTCTTCACGGACACCTCCCCTATTCAAGATAACCTTCTCAACAACAAGATCGCTTCCCTCCTTCGACCCAATAATCCTTATCTCTGCATTTTCTCCCAGGACTTCTTCGAGAGACAAGGAAGAAAAAGCAACAATAACTTTCTCTCCTGACTCGTCCCAACTGTAAAGCCCCGCCTTCGAAGTAAACATCCTCAACTTGTCAATACTAACTCTTATCACATGGGTTTAGTAAAAAAGACAAAGATAAATCTTTCATTTTTACCAGTAAAGGTTTTACATATTTTTTCTTAAGGCCATCCATGTTTTTGTTTTTTAGGAGGGTTCTCAAAAATATCCTTAATCTGACCAATTTATGGCTCTAAATTTTTACACACGAGTAATAAGCTAAAACTTAAAGCCATCAAAATAACGAGACTTAAGGGGTCTATCATGCAAACCATACCAGACATGAATTGGGAAGCTGTAACTGAACACATAGCTCGAGAACTGCGGAATTACATTGTCCGAGAGGCAGGTAAAAGCGGGGGAGTAATTGGAGTTAGCGGAGGGGTCGACAGCGCTGTGACTCTGCTATTAACTGTGCGAGCTATTGGAGCACAAAACGTACATGCATTGATTCTACCCTCAAAGACTACACCCAAAGAAGATCTTGAAGATGCTTTTTCTGTCTTAGAATTGGCAAGGGTCCCCAAGGAAAACATAGAGGTTATCAATATTGAACCAATCTTGGAGAGCTTTGAGAAAAACCTGGGAGATTTAACCAAAGAGGAGAGAGGAAACCTTGCAGCCCGTGTTAGAATGTGCATTCTGCACCAAAGAGCATATAGGAAAAACGCCTTGGTCATAGGGACAGGGGATAAGAGCGAGCTTCTTCTCGGATACTTTACAAAGTATGGTGACGGTGGAGTAGATATATTGCCAATAGGAGATCTATACAAGACACAGGTCAGAAAGCTTGGAATTTTCTTAGGGCTTCCAGAACGAATAGCATTAAAACCAAGTAGCCCCAGGCTGTGGCCAGGACAAACCGCCGAGGGTGAACTTGGGCTAAGCTATGAAATAGCTGACTTGATCCTTTACAGTATCTTTGAGATGGGTATAGCACCTGAGAAAGTCCCCGAAAACCTTCACATAGAGAAAAAATACGTAGATCGCGTCATGGAGCTTTACAAGAGGAGTGAACATAAACGGAATCCACCCAAAATAATCAGGGTCAGCAGATATTAAAAGAAAGTTCTGCGTTTTCGATGAAAGCCTTCTCGCTCTAGCTACCCTCAAAGCTCCTAATTACCTTGTCCACTTTATAGGTTAGCTGGCGGTACCAAAAAAGAAGGAGAGGGGATAGAAGAAGCCTCAAAAGAAGGCTTAAAACAAAAGGAGATGTAGGTCCCAGGTTATTATACATCCAGCCACCTATCAGAGCTCCTAGGCTCCACTTAAACGACGGGAATAGCCCCCAGAGGGCATAGACTCTCCCCCTATACTCCTTTGGGACAAGGTCTGCCCTCAAAGAAGAATAAGCCAGGCCATAAAATACGCCTGCAACTGAGCCTATAGTGGTGGACAGGAGCAATAGAGGAAGAGTGAGCCAGGAAGAAGGTGGAGCCAAAACGAAGATTACTTGGCTTAATGTTCCTAGAAGAAAGCCTAGTGTTATAGAAAAGTTTCTTCCACGCGTATCAACAATCTTCCCAACGGGTAGAAGAAGCAATAGATTCACAACGCTTCCAACTGTAGCTAGGATAGCTAGACCATTCTTGTCAACCTCTAGATAATAATACATATAATAGTTCCCAAGAAAAGTCATTGCACCTACAAGATTGAGCAAAATATCGGTAGTCATCAAAAGGTATGTTTCATGGCTGATTTTTCTAAGGGCATCAATGTAGGAGAACAAAAAGTTTCCCCTAGCGTTTTTTGTGTCTTTTGTAGTTATGGTTTCTTCTATCCAGAAAAGACGAGAAAGGGCCGTGATGATGCCTGTTAGAAAAGATAGGAAAAAGATTATCCTCACGCCCTCAACTATTCCAAATATATTCACAAGGTAGGCACCGCCAAGCGGTGAAAGCGACGAGGCAAGTCCAGGCACTAGACTGAGAATCGCGTTCATCCTGCCCCTCAATGATATTGGTACAGAGTCTGCCTGTATCCCCTCAAGGGCCGGCTGGTAAAAAAGTGAGATACCATTCAGGACGTTTGAGATAGCATATGTTTGCCAGTCTGGAGCTATCGCCATTAAAAGGTATGTCCCCGCTACTAAGAGTGTTCCAATCCAGAGAATCTTCTTTCTGCCATATTTATCGGAGAGAAATCCACCGAGAAGCCTTGAAAAAGAGTTAGCGATCTGTGTGGCTGATTGCACAAGCGAAATGTCCTCTGGGGAAGCGCCAAGCTTGCTAACATATAGCTGTGTATATGGTCCGGCCATTGCCTGGACTGGTGACCAAACTAACCAGCCGAACGCCAGTACCCGTATGTTTTTCGGAATTTTCGTAAAGGAGTCTTTTACCTTTGCAAGCCACTTAGACACAATGATGCAAAAAGCAGGACACAATTAAATCTTTTTTAGGATTCTCATTGCGGACTCTGCCCGAAGCTACAGGGAGCCATCTCAGTCTGTAGACCAGCCTCATCAAGAATGTTCCTTGGGACAGGAGGTTCTCCCTCCCAAATAATCTTCTTATTGCTAAGAATATAGACATAGTCACTTATTCTCTCAGCCAGGGCTACATCTTGGCTAGCCAGCAGTATTCCCCTCGATTTTCTGAGGTCGCATAAAAGTTTGAGGAAGAGGGCAGTGGTCTTGGGATCGAGGTTAGCAAACGGCTCATCTAGGAGGAGATATGTTGGGTCGTATATAATTATGCTTGCTAGCGCCACTCTCCTTTTTTCGCCAAAGCTTAGCGCGTGGATAGGTTTATTCAACAAATGTTCTAGATGGAGCATGTTAGCTACAAGTTGGATCTTTGCCTCTACTTCTCCGCGTGTCAATTCTAACTGGCTTAACGTAAAGAGAAGCTCATCTCGGACTGTAGGGCTGAATAAGTGGTCATCTGGGTTCTGGAACATTATACCGATATACCTCCTAGCGCCTGGCAACATTTCAAACAGATTTTTGCCATCAAGTAGAACCTCGCCAGAAAGCGGCCTCAGAAGACCAGCAACAAGCAGTAGCAGTGTGGTTTTGCCAGAACCATTTGGTCCCAAGACAGTTTGGATTCTTCCAGTCTTTACTTGGATAGATACATTCTCAAGCACCAAGTCATCTTTAAGGTAAGAAAATGTAATATTTCTACCTTCCAGCATAGTGCTCTCCTAGCCTGCATACACAGTGTAGGCTAATAAGATTGTTGAAAATAGTGCGAACAAATCTAAGGGGGTAGGTCTCCAGTGCAGGACATTATTCCCCTTTATTGTAGCCTCTCCAAAAAATCTTGACTTTATGGATAATGATAGCCAGTAAGAGGTTCTAAAGCCTTCATATATCAAGTCTCCCACCAGAGATAAACCAATAATCCATCTATTCTTTCTTGACACAGTAAATGTTCTGGCCTCTCTGGCAAGGATGCTTGTCTGGGCTTTCCTAATAAACTCGGGAATATATCTGATCAAAACGCCAAGCTGTTTTGACAATTCAACAAAACCGAGAGCATTTAGACCCTTTACTACACCCAACCAGCCCAATCCGCCAAGCATAGAAGTAAACAATGAAGCCGAAGCCGCCACTCTCAATATGAACACTACTAGCTCTCTAGTTTCCCCAAGCAAAATTACAGGTAGAGCAACAACAAGAGCAAAGAATATAGAGATAAAGGTAACATATAACCACTCCCTGGTCTTCTTTGTGGCAAAAGCAATGATAGACGCGAAAATTAACGCCAATATAAATGTATGAAGTGTATGAGAAAAAGAAACAATACCCGTTACAAGCATGGATAGGACAATGCCAATGCTGGGAGTGAACCTAGGCCGGGAAGAGTCAAGAAGCTTACCCAGAACATCGCCCAGCTCAAAAAAATAATCATTTAAAACATTGTCCAAGCTTTTCATTGTTTCATTTCCTCAGCTTGATAATGATGTAGCCAAGGAGGAGGACCACTAAGGCTCCAAGCAGACCCGAAACAATGTATCCCACTTCAGGTGGAAGTCCAGGCACAGAGTAATCTACGAATGGTGTCCAATTGATTTCTTCTGTCGTCTCGTTGAGACCTAGAAGCTCAGCCGCTACATCTAGGGGCTCGTGATAACCAAGGAGGTTTGCTAGTATTACTCCGAAGATTGGACTAATAACTATGAGAAAAAGTATTAAGATGAAGGCTTTTTTATACCTAAGAACGATTCCTTTCATTATATCACCCACTTACCAGGCCTGGATATTTATTAGCCAGATACATGTAAACACCCATAGTTATTATTCCCTCAATGATACCGAGTACTGCATGCCAGCCGCCCATTACCGGGATAGTTATAGAAAGCCCATAGAGAAACTGCTTGGATAATCCAAGCTCTAATCCTGCAACGATACCTGCAAAAGTTATGCTTAGCCATCCAGCAAGAAAAGTAGCGAGTCTTTTGTTCGGGAGATATTTATAGATTAGCCAGCCAGTCCAGACAGCCACAATCCCCATATTGAGGATGTTTGCACCTAGGGTTGTAATCCCACCATCATGGAACACAAGTGCCTGGACCAGCAGTACAAGGGTTAGGACAATATTTCCTCCCCAAGGACCCACAAGTATCGCTGCCAACGCGCCTCCAACAAGGTGTAAAGAGGTGCCTCCCGGAATAGGCCAATTCAACATCTGAGCAACAAATATCGCAGCCGCCAAGACGGGAATTAAGGTCTTCTTGTCATCGCTTAGATCTTTGATTTTCCTAAAGGAAAGAATTACAACAATTACAGCAACTAGGTACGTTGCTACGCAAATGTACGGATCCAGGTAACCGTCTGGGATATGCACAGTAATAGATTATTGGCTTTTTTATTTAAGCATTTCGCCTAGTAATATATTTCAATCATTTTGTATTAAAAAACCTTTAAATTGCCAGCCTCAGAAAAACCACGTATGAAGCTCAAGGAACTGTTTATTGCGACAAGGCCATGGTCATTTGTTATGACCATTATATCCATTACTGGTGCAGCGGCATATACATACCTGGCACTGCACACCTTTGATCTCCTACTCTTCATTGTGACCCTGCTGGGCGTGACGCTACTGCATGCGGCAGCAAATGTATTAAATGACTACTATGATACAATTAGAGGAGTAGATGTTCCAGGAGCACCCACAACCCTCTACAGGCCGCATCCAGTCATAGCTGGCATAATGACTCCAAAGCAGGTCAGGAACTTTGGATTGGTATTACTGGTTTCAGGACTGGCTTGTGCTTTTGTTTTAATAGCAATTAGGCAGATATTGGTTATTGTACTTGCTCTTGTGGGAGTTGTTCTGCTATTCACTTATTCCGGTCCCCCGGGGCTAAAATACAAGGCCATGGGAGAAATAGGTGTTTTCCTAAGCTGGGGCGTATTCATGTGGATTGGAACCTTCTATGTGCTTACGGGTCAACTTTCACTCCTGCCAGCCTTGGCCGGAACCCCGATTGGTTTACTTGTGGCAGCTGTCCTTACTGCAAACAATCTACGTGACATAGAATTCGATTTAAGCAGAGGCGCCAAGACACTTGTCGCGATTCTTGGCAGGGAGCGGGGGCTCTACTTCTATTTTGGAGAAATCATACTAGCCTATGTATCCCTAGCTCTACTGGCACTATTAAACATTATCCCCATCGCGTCACTAGTTGCCTACCTAACATTGCCCCAGGCCTACAAGCTGTACAAGACGTTCAAGACAAAGGTTCCGGAGACAGCTGATCCAATGACTGCTGCACTTGTACAGAACTTTGGAATACTATACGTCGTCGGCATATTGATTGGAGCAGTCATCCAACAAGGCCCAGTTTTTTAAGCAGAGACAATTGGTCTTCCACATGTGGACTGCAACTCTTTGCTACCCAAGGAGAGGCAGCGAAGTACTGCTTATCTACAAGCGGAGGGGATTCGGCGCAGGCAAATACAATGGGTTGGAGGCAAAATAGAGCCAAACGAGGACATGTGGACTAGCGTAAAGAGAGAAGTAAAAGAGGAGGTTGGACTAGAGCTTCTCCAGGTCACCTACAAAGGAGTACTAGAATTTTACGCCGAAGAGGATGCCCCAGACATAATTGTCCACGTATTTACTTCTACAAGGTTTAGGGGAGACCCTAAGCCCTCTGAAGAAGCTATCCCACAATGGTTCAAAATTGATAAGCTACCATTCGACCTGATGTGGGAAGACGACAAGATATGGCTACCCCACGTGCTTGCTGGAAAAACTGTCTATGGAAGGTTCTGGTTTAAGAAAGATTACTCAAAAATGTTGAGCTACAAATTAGATGTCTACCAGTAACGCTTTTGCTAAGAGAGTGCCAGTAGCAAGAAGAACAAGCCCATAAACATGTTGACCATTTTAAAGGCTCTAAACGATGCCTCACGATAGTTGCCCCTGCGTAGCGACATAGCTAGGAAAACAATTGCCAAGAGAAGAGGAATTACTGAAATTACGTAGCCCCAAATAGAGATGAGGTCTAGGTAGTAAATTGCCGAAGAGATAAAGAGGACAAGGAGGGCTACCAAGAAAGATCCCTGCACACCTCTTTTTTCGCCATACACCACTGGCAACATGGGGACGTTAGCTTTGCGATAATCGTCAACATAGTACGTTGCCAGTGTCCATATGTGGAGCGAGCTCCACACCGCGACGAGAAGCATAAGCATTACTCCCCCCAGCCCAAAACTGCCTGTTGCTCCAGCCCATCCACCCAGCGCAGGCATCCCGCCGGCGAAACCGCCGAAGACAACACTCCATGGGCTCTTCCTCTTGAGGAGCCATGTATACACTCCTATGTCTATGAGGAATCCTAGAAGCCCCGCGGCCATAACGTAAACATTTACAAGGAGCCCACATACTAGACCGGTCACAATCAATAGCATGCTGGTCACTAGCGTTTCACGCTTGGTCAGCCTGTTCATTGGGATTGGCCTGTTCTTGGTTCTAAACATTAGTGAATCTATGTCTGCATCCAGAACCATGTTGACTCCTGTTGTCCCAGAAATTGTTAGAAACATAGACAACGAGACAGCTAGAAAACTCAGCGCGTCAAAAGGTTTACCAGCTATCCTAAGTCCCTCTAGGTATGCACAAATCCCAGTTATTAACAACAGCAGTGTCTGCTTTACCTTAAAAACCTCCATGAAGTCTTTTAATTTGCCCATCGTAAAGGAGACCAATAAGCCCCTTATATCTTTATTATCAAAACTTGTACATAAACTGTGTCTCCTAGCCAAACCTTTTAAGTTCCACGTGAACATAGAAACTGTGAAAGCGGCTTGAAGAACCCAATGCGTGAATACTTCAACAAACTCCTCTGGGACAAGACGGTAGACAAGAAACAAGTCAAAGTAAAATTCGTGTCTAGAGGAACATCTACACAAACAGACATGTTTACTGGAGAACAAGTTGTCCGGGTCTCACGCGACGGAGTAGTTATTCTCACAGAAAGCGGTACAGAAAAATATATTCCCTACCACAGGATACTCGAGATAACATACTCGGGAAAAACAGTATTTAACAAAAAAGAAGAAAAATATTTTGTTTAGATACCCTTCTCGGCCATGTAGAGCAAAAGATCTACGAGACGGTTGCTGAAGCCCCACTCGTTGTCGTACCAAGCTACGACTTTTACCTTGTTGCTCTTCCCACCAAGCACCATGCTTGCCTGTGCGTCATATATCGAGGAGTGCGGGTCGCCCACGATGTCCGAGGAGACTATCGGGTCATCCACGTATTCAAGTATCCCCTTCAAGTAGGTCTCAGAAGCCTCTTTAAAAGCCGCATCTAGCTCCTCCTTTGTAACCTCTCTGCCTAGCTGAGCAACCAGATCAACAACAGAGCCATCAGCCACAGGTACACGCATAGCCATTCCGTCCAGCTTACCCTTCACCTCAGGAATCACTAGGTGCAATGCTCTAGCTGCTCCAGTCGTTGTAGGTATAATATTTAGTGCAGCTGCACGCGTCCTCCTAAAGTCTTCTGGATGTATTAAGTCTAGGATCCTCTGGTCATTGGTATAAGCGTGGACCGTGGTCATGAATCCCCATTCGAGACCAAAGTTTTTGAGGAGAACATATACAACTGGTGCTAGACAGTTAGTAGTGCATGATGCATTTGAGATGACTTGGTGTTTCGTTGGGTCGTACATGTGGTGGTTTACTCCCATCACGATTGTGACGTCTGCGCCTTTCGAGGGGGCGGTTACGACAACCTTCTTGGCACCGGCTTTGAGGTGGAGAGCGGCCTTGTCTCTATCGGTGAATCTGCCAGTAGCCTCCATTGCTATGTCTACTCCTAGATCTTTCCAGGGCAACTTGTCGGGGCTAGCTTCATTCAGAATGAGCATCTCGTGTCCTTCTACTATGAGCTTGTTGTCCTTGACTTCTACTTTGTACGGGAGACGTCCGAAGACAGAGTCATATTTGAATAGGTAAGCCAGCATCTTGGGAGAGCCTAGGTCGTTAATTGCTACAACCTCAAATCTGTCGAAGAATTTTTCGTTTTTCAGAGCTGCCCGTAAAAAGTTCCTGCCAATTCTTCCAAAACCATTTAGTCCAACCTTTATGGTCATACTGGTCACTATTAATAATGTTGCCTATACATATAAATTCCGATTAAAAAAGCCCAATATTACAAAACCCTGTTAAATTGTTCTCTGGGAAGAAGTGAAGCTTCACGTATCAGACCTGCACGAGCTCTTCACATATCTGTCCTTCCGAGCGTCATCATCACAAAAAACCTAGTCATGCCCACAATATAAACTTCATGGTTCTAGCCACGTAATATTTGATTATCATTTACCACGAGCCCCTGCGAAACTCAGGGCTATAAAAAGCCTTAATTCTTTAGGCTTAATTCCCGAAAACTCCTCTATACAACAAAATATGGTGCCCCGGCCGGGATTTGAACCCGGGATCTTCGGCTCGAGAGGCCGATATCCTTGCGGCCTTGCATCTTCCAGCTCGTGCAGGTTGACCGGGCTAGACGACCGGGGCTTAGCGCGCGCTAACGGCTTTGATGGAAAGGTGCAAAATGTAAAATGAACCTAGATTTAAAAACTTTTCATTGGGTGGAATAAAGGAAGGAAGACTGTGCATTTTTTAGCTTGTCTCAGGGCTGGGAAGCCTTTTTTCTCTGAAAAAGGTTTTCTTTTGTTCAAGCAAAGGTTTTATAATTTCAGGCCTGTTAAGTCCTTGTCTACGCTTGGCGAGCAGGTGAATTGGGAAGTGGCAAGGATACGTTTCCTGGCTATATCAGATGTCCACGGCAAAGAGGATCTGGTGGACAAGTTCCTAGAGTGGGTACAGAAAGAAAACTTGGCATATGACTTCATAGTGGCAGCCGGTGATATTGGGAACCCGCAGCGCGCTGGAAGCATGTGCAGAATTCTACGAAAGATTTCTTTAACACTTAAGAAGAACGTCTACTATGTTAAGGGGAATTGGGACATTGAAGGGACATGTGGAGACAAGAGTGTTTTGGATCTGGACGATACTGGCCCGCTGATTTTTGGCAACATTGCACTTATTGGCCACGGAAGAATAGCTGAGCCCTACGAGATACCAAGCACAGTTAGGGTATCAGTCCTAGTCACTCATTATCCTCCTTTCAGCATCCTTGACAGGGGAAAAGTGATAGACAGCAATCATAGGTCTCTCCATGCGGGAGTCATAGACATTAACTACCTCATTGACTACTACAAGCCACGGGTACACATTTTTGGGCACAGCCACAGCTTCGGAGGGCTTGATGTCGAACACAATGGGGTTGTCTATGTAAATGTGGCCAGGCTTGACAGATTGCTGAAGAATGGAGAGTCTATTGGAAACTATGCAATAATAGATGCTTCTGATACGGGAGAAGTAAAAGTCGAATGGAGATTTATCAATGGCGTCTGGAAAAAATGTACAAGCTGTGGCCGAATAGTTCACATACCAGACAAATGGTCTCTATGCCGCAAATGTGCACACCGCACAGAACTAAAGTTCGCCAGAATCACTGGGGTACCATACGTTGCAAAGCTTATATTCAGAGACCTGACAAGTGGTCTACAAGTTGCATCCCCACAGGTAAAAATACCTTTCCACACGCTTAAGGACTACTCGACGTACGAGGAGTTCCTCGATGCATTGGTGCTCAGAGAGGCGAGAAACATGCTTTCAAGCGATAATTCGAGAGTAGTCGAGGTTCCCAAAGATAAGATCCTTGAGTTCTATAACCAAGTAAACAATAAAAGAATGACTCCCTTCAGCGAATATCTCTTCGCATGCAATGATAAAGTTAGTGGAAAGCAGTTATGCCTAGTTATGCGTGTGTTTTCCGCAGATAAGAGGGCACATGTGCTATGGAAAATAAAAGAGGATTCAGAGACAGGTAAAAGAACCCTTGAACAATACATACTCTTTAAGAACGAGCCTGCACAAGCGTTAAACTTCTTAGTAAGCCAGCTAGCCGAGTCTGGATTCAAGGTTTTAACATATAGCCTAGAGCCTGTCCAGCATGTCCAACAATAAAATGAATCTAATAGGAAAAGAATTCTACCGGAAATCGGTACACATTCTACTCACTATTATCCTGCTTCTACCATACTTAATCCATTTACCCTGGCCGCTTACACTGAACAATTATTATGCAATGGGGCTTTTTTTAGCGGCATTTATAAACAGCCTTGTTGCACGTAGAGGCAAAGTTTTAGGCGAACTTAAAAAGTTCAGAGAAAACATTGAAGGGATTATCGAGAAGACAAACAAAGAATTAAAACAACCATTATTCCTTGTTGAGCAGGCCGTCTCAAAGCTTCAGGAGATAGTTTCCACCCAAATTTCCATGCTTGAAAGAGACTATGAGAAGCGGGAGGGCTATGTCGGTTTGCTTTACGGGATGATTGGGGCCACGCTAAGTATACTTGTCTCTCCCGAGACAACTGTGTATGGTTTACTGGCGCTTGCAACTGTTGATACTGTTTCTGCACTTCATGACCTCTTTTTTAACAATAGGCAGAAATCACTCAGGGGTTCTTTCCTCGCACTTATAGTATACTTTTTTATCTTGGTGTTGGTTGGTTCCCCTCTTCTTAGCTCTTTCTTACTATCAATTATTGCCTGTATAACTGAGTACATTTCTCCAGAAGATAACCTAACTGTTCCCTTTGTGACAACACTAGCGGCCCTTTTTGTAGGAATGCCCCTTAAACCCCCTCTTTGAAATTCAAATAGCACAATGTTTAGAAAAAAACTTAGCATTATTCTTCTATGGTCTGAAAGTCAGGGCTATGTAGGCTACTGCCGAAATCAGGAAAAGTAACAGTATTATTATAGATGCTATCCTCTTCAGAGTCGCTTTTTTCATTCTTCTCACCAATCATTAGCCAAGTCATGATTAGAAACATGCCTAAAAATATTAGTGTTTCTGGTCTGAGTAATGACCCCAACGGAACGTTCTGTAATGAGGAAAGTCCACCTATGCTAGGTAGGGTATTGTTCATTTGTTCAAGTTCTTCTCTAGCGCCAGCCCCCCTGTACAAAATTTTTCCATCACTGATGACAACAACGGTTGGGAACACTGTTACGTTAAGTTTGTAGAAGAGATTTTCTTCATCACGTGCAACGATCCATGTAATGTTGTTTTCTTTCACGTATCTCTCTAGAACAGCCTGGGTATCAACTGGGGACACTGTTAGGGAAACAACTGTGACTCCAGGAAGCCTTGAAAGATTTCTAAGGGCAGGTACAAGATACTTGCAACCGGTACATTGAGTATAGAAAAATTCAATGACGAGTATCTTGTTTCTCTGCTGGAAATCGAGGTCTAGTTTTGACGAGTTTAACATGTTGATGGAGGGGAGCTTCCCCAAGGTTTTATCAACGCTCATGTTCATCTTGACATTCTGGATCATCTTTTTCTCTAGGAAGCCTATGACGTCTGAAATAGAGGTCGCACGTGTTACTATTAGCTTGCATGTGATTTTGACGTTGATGTTTGTAGTGCCATTTAGTGCGTTGACTATTGGGGGTGAAGCTGAGCACTCGTAGTTCTTTGGCGCGTTGACGAGTACCTGGTAGGCATCAACAGGCAGGGACACATTTTCGCCTGGTTTTACGGTAAGGGTGTTGTTGGTGGTGATGGATGCCAAGGAAACATTGATTCCTACAGGTGTAAAGTTTAATGTTTCAACAATTATGTTGACCTTTTCTGGCTCCAGCTTAAAGTACACCTCGGTTGTGTTTGTTTTTACCTCGAATGTGCACTGCAATTGTTTATACTTGGGGGCACTTATGAGAATCGTGTAGTTGCCGAGTGGTAGGTTAACGGGGACCTTGCCATTCACATTCGTGAGTGTTGTAATGTTTTCTTTTCCAGTAATTGTTATCTTGGCCCCTGGCAAGGGTTGGCCATCTTGGCTAAGCACGTTTATTTGGATATCTCGCCTCTCTTCCTTTTTACGGTCAAGTTTTAACATGATCTGGGTGTCGCTTGTGAAGCTCTGCGTGAGCGATTTAGGCGAAAAGCCTTCCTTTTTAACGTTGATGTTATATGTTCCCGGCGGCAATTCAAATATTATTGTACCATTGTTGCTGGTGTTGAGAGACTGACTTGATCCTCCTGATGAAATTATTTCTACTACGGCGCCGGGGACGGGCCGTCCCTGGTCATCTACAACAATCAACCTTAGTTTTATCGTGGTTAGTTGTAGGGCGGAGACAAGCATTGTGTCGCCATATATACAGTAAAAGCCTCCTCGAGATGTGACAGCTGTTTTAGGTGGACTGGGCGCGATATCCCAGGAAACCTGGTAATAAGCAGTCCTTGAAAGTCCGCCATTATAAGAATATACCTCTACTTCATCGGTTTTGAAAATGGCAATAGAGGAGCCATCGCCTGCAACAGCCACTCTTCCCAGGGGGACAGAAACAAGAGTGTTACATTCAAGATTTAAATTACACATTCTCAGTGTTCCGTCCGAGAAAATTGCGAGGAATGTATCATTGGTAAAAGGAATAAAACTCTGGATCTTGTCCAGCATTCTTTTTGCCTTGATTTTTAAGTCTGGCAAAGTAAATACATAGGTCAAATAGTTGCCAGTAGAATTCTGCTGAACGCGTTGAGCAACCAAAAAATTGCCAACGACACTCTTCAAGGTTAAACCACTCTGGAAAGACGAAACCTTCTTAACATTCTGACCATCAATTCTGTAAACTTCTATCTTGTTATCCGTCAGCTGACATAGTTCACACTTAGTATCAATAGTTTCTGCAATGAGATAAGAGCCCCAAAAATCAAGCGAAAAAACATCAACCAAGATATCATTGCTGGTATCCAAGTCTCGCTCAAATATCCTGCTCTTCGACTGGGTGTCAAAAACAACAAGCCTTGTCTCGGGATAACGCTTACCACTTACAGTTACATAATACCTGGAACTAACAGCCAGGTATCTGCCATCACTACTTAGCGAAGCCATGAGAAAAGATTCTTCATCATTTTTCCTTGCTAGAAAGGCATCTATTATGTTTAGTGTCGAGGAATTCAGCAAATAGATGTTTCCAGATCTGTCAACTCCGACTAAAATACGGGAGGGAGGCACATATTTGATGTAGAAAATTTCCTTGTCTGGGTTGATGAGTCGATTTGCTAAGGTGTTTCCGCTACTGTCCATGAGGCTACACGTCCCGTCGCCGAAGCATAGAACAGCCTTGTTGTCCGGAAGCGCCGCCATAGATGTTATTCTCTTTGAGAAGCCTTTTTGAATGAAATTATAGCTGGGCTGCGTATACGCTGGGCTCAGCGTCAAAACTAACATAAGCAGAAATGCTACGAGGCCTATGACCTTCCGCATATTTATTCTGTCTCCTTCAAGAGAATCCTTACCGGAATACCATTAAGCATCTGGACAATAATAGGTAAGCCCTCGGCTTCAGAGCTAGACGACAGCGCACTGCTGAGCTTGTATATGGCCTCCCTAACACTTGTCAGAGATTCCAGCGTATCTTTCTGCGACTCTAGAGTCTCTTCTAGTACGTTTAGCTCGTCAATTGCTCTGGCATTAACAACAACCTTCAACCCCATGTAGTCTATCTCGTTTAGAGTGGTAAGCTTTTCACCCATGAGGTCTTCTAGAACTTTCTCGATCATCCGCATTTTTTCAGCCCTAGCCTTTACGGCTTCATACCTCTGCTCCAGCTGGCTTATAACCTTCTGTAGATTAGCTATCTGTGCGTCAATGTACCTTAAAAGCTCGTCGAAACTATTAAACTGGTACAGGCTATAGGACACTTATCACACCTGAATAGCTATTTGTTTTTCTATTTAAAAAACTTAGCTAAAAAGTACCAGTGGAACATTACAAAATGTAATAAAAATAATACAAATATATTTTGCAGTTTCGCGATGGCTATCCTCCCCACCGCCTCTTCCTAGACTGGTAAGTTCTCAGTGCTCGAAGCAGATCTATCTTGCGAAACTCGGGCCAGTACACGTCGAGAAACACTAGTTCAGAATAGGCTATCTGGTAAAGCAGAAAATTGCTTATCCTAACTTCTCCTGATGTACGTATAACCAAGTCAGGCTCGGGATATGGTATATCGCCCGTATACAGGTACCTAGAAAACAAGTTCTCGTCGATATCATCTATTGAGAGTTTTCCCGAGCATACCTCGCTAAAAATTCTCTTTACTGCATCTACTATTTCCTTTCGTCCGCCATAGGCAAGCGCAATGTTTAGGAACCTTTTATTATAGTGGATAGTATTCTTTTCAATTCTTGCAATTTTCTCCCTAAGCCTCTCAGGCAAAAGACTAGTGTCGCCTATTACTTTTATCCTCACCTCTCTTTTCTTAATCTTCTCAGAAGACTCTACCTCATCTAGCTTCTGATCCAGTAGGTCAAATATGTGTTCTAGCTCTTCCTTTGACCTGTTCTTTAAATTCTCCGTAGACAAGACATAGAGAGTGACAGTGTTTATGCCGAGATCATAGCACCACTCGAGGACGTCTTCCACCCTGTCTGCGCCAAATCTGTGGCCAAGCCACGGGGGAAACCCGCGGCGTCTTGCCCATCGCCTATTACCGTCAAGAATGAATGCTACATGCTTCGGGATAGAGCCTTTTCGTACTTCCCGATCAAGCAGCCACTCGTAAACCTTGTAGACTCCAAGCATCTCTGCAACTCTGCGCCACATGGGTATCATGCCACTAAGTTTTTACGCGTCTATGAAATGATAAAATCGTGTCTTTAAAAAATATGTTCAAGAGAGAGCTTCCCTCCGATCCCCATCAGCTAATAAAGGAAATTTCATCTATCATTGACCATACAAATCTCAAGCCCGAGGCTACGCTAAAAGACCTAGAATCTACTTGTCGTGAGGCAGTCGAACATGGCTTCTATGCTTGCTGCATCCCGAACTTTTACGTCGAGAATATCGCTAAACAGTTCGCGGGCCAAGTAAAGATTGCGACGGTAGCTGGCTTCCCGCATGGCAACATGGCTTCCACAGTCAAGGTCAAAGAGGTTGAAACAGCATACGTCAACGGGGCAGATGAGGTCGACGTCGTGGCAAACATATCCCTCTTCAAGTCTGGGCTATATTCTCAAGCAATAGAAGAGGTGGAGCGTATCCTTGATATATCGAAAAGCTACGGCGGCGTATTAAAAGTAATCATAGAAACAGGCTATTTCTCTGAAGCAGAGATATACAGGATCGCAAGAGAACTCTCAAACATAGGCGTACACTACGTAAAGACAAGTACAGGCTTTGGTCCTCGAGGCGCAACACCAGAAGACGTACTCATACTTAAGAAGGCAGTCCAAGGAACAGCCACCAAAGTAAAAGCTGCCGGAGGAATACGGACAGGACTGCAGGCGTTGCTATTCTACCTGCTGGGAGTAGACAGGATAGGCACGTCGAGCAGTATCAAGATAGTAAAGGATCTGGAGGCTTCGTTTAATGTCGAATAAAGGATAAACAATTAGTGAAAGCTTTATTTACCACACCCATTGAAAAACTTTTGACAAAAATGAATGGCCTCGCCTCAATCCTAGGATGGGGAGCATACATACCCATCTACAGAATAGAGACCGCTGAGATAGCACGTATACACACAAAGGGAGGAGAAAAAGCCCCAATACAGCGTAAAAGCGTACCGGGACCTGACGAGGACTCGCTCACAATTGCGTATGAAGCTGCAAAGAACGCCCTCAAGAGGGCAAAGATCGATCCAAAGCATGTAGAAGCACTCTACATTGGCTCAGAAAGCCCACCCTACGCCGTGAAGCCCTCTGCAACAATTATAGCGGAGGCCCTAGGCTTTAGCAGGAAGCTGTTCGGCATCGACATGGAGTTCGCATGCAAAGCAGGCACTACAGCAATGATAAGCGTTGTAGGTCTCGTAAATTCAGGAATCATCAGCTATGGAATGGCTATCGGTACTGACACTGCCCAGGGAAGGCCGGGAGATGAGCTTGAATACACAGCAGCGGCAGGAGCAGCAGCCTTCCTCATATCAAAAACACGTAAAGATGCGGCAGCCACGATAGAGCATGCAGTTTCATATGTGACTGACACGCCAGATTTTTGGAGGCGTGAAGGAGAAAAGTTCCCTATGCACACGTTTAGGTTTACGGGGGAGCCCGCATACTTCCACCACATAGAGAATGCGGCCAAGCTATTGATGGAGGAGACTGGTCTAAAGCCATCAGATTTTAACCATGTTGTATTTCACCAGCCAAACGTAAAGTTTCCACAGAGAATGGGCGCAATGCTGGGGTTCAAGCCTGAACAAATGAAGCTCGGACTGCTCAGCAACGAGATAGGGAACACGTATGCCGCCGCCTCGCCGTTGGGCCTAACAAATGTACTCGACAATGCAAAGCCCGGCGAAAGGATTCTCATAGTATCTTTTGGTAGCGGCGCGGGAAGCGATGCTCTCAGTATTGTCGTAGAGGATGGAATCGAGGAACGGAAGGGGCTTGCAAGGCCAACGAGTTATTATCTCAATAGGTACAAATTGGTAGACTACGCTGTGTACCTGAAATATAAGGGGTTCATTTTGAGGTGAAAACCATGAGCAAGGTGTATGTCGTAGGTATAGGGGCCACAAAAATAGAAGAGCACTGGGAAAAAGGAATAAGAGACTTGATGGTTGAAGTGGCTCTTAACGCTATTAAAGATGCAGGAATAGAAAAGAAAGAGATAGAGGCAATTTTTGTTGGAAACATGTCTTCGGGCTATCTACAGGGACAAGAACATCTGGGCTCCCTACTTGCAACATGGCTGGGCATACCTGGGGTCGCCGCAAACAAGGTTGAAGCTGCGTGTGCAAGTGGCGGCGCGGCTGTTCACAATGCCTTCCTCGCTGTAAAGTCCGGGGTCTATGACTGCGTCCTTGTGGTAGGTGTGGAAAAGCTGACAGATGCCATTACGAGCGATGCAACTGATGCGTTGGTAATGGCAGAGGACCAGGAATACGTGGCCTTTACGGGTGCATCTTTTGTCGCGCTCAATGCGTTCGTGTACAAGGCTTACATGAAGAAGTACCAAGCAAAACAGGAAGACATCGCACTTTTCGCGGTACACGACCATAAATATGCCGCTAACAATCCGCTGGCCCAGTATCCAAAGCCAATTACACTTGAAGAGGTGCTGAAGTCCCCAATGGTTGCAGACCCTGTAAGGTTGCTTGAAAGCGCGCCGCTCGGCGACGGTAGCGCGGCACTTGTCTTATGCTCCGAGAAAAAACTAAAAGAACTGCAAAACAGGGATGTATTGGTCGAGCTTGCTGGTAGCAGTCTGTCCACGGAGATCTTTAGCGTACATGACAGGACAGACCTAACAAGTATCGGTGCGACAGTTAAGGCTTCTAGGAAGGCTTTCCAGATGGCGGGCGTTGAGCCTAAAAACGTAAATGTGGTAGAGGTTCACGATGCCTTCACTGTTCTAGGAGTCATCCACCTGGAAGACCTAGGTTTCGCCGAAAGAGGGTCTGGATGGAAGCTTCTAAAGGAGGGACAACTAGAAAAAGACGGAAAGATTCCTACAAACACGATGGGTGGGCTAAAGGCGAGGGGTCACCCAGTCGGAGCGACAGGTGTATACCAAGTATACGACGTTGTTACACAGCTTAGGGGGGAGGCCGGCAAGAACCAAGTAGATGGCGCGGAAGTCGGGCTGACCCAAAATGTTGGTGGTGTCGGTGGTACGGTTGCAGTTAACATTTTGAAGAGGGTGAGATAGATGGCATACATGAGAAGTGTCCCCAGAGTATGGAGGGAAAGAAAAATAAAGTACCAACTGTTAGGAGGAAAATGCAAAGACTGTGGCAAGAGTTTCTATCCCTACAGGCAGATCTGTCCAGCATGCGGATCAACAAACGTTGAACAGGTAAAGCTTCCGGAAAAAGGCGTAATTGAATACTTTACAATTGTCAGAACCCCTCCTACAGAGTTCAAGGAATATGCCCCATACGTCTTAGCCATAGTGAAACTAGAAGACGGCACAAAAGTTCTTGCCCAAATAACAGACGTAGAACCAAACGAGGTCTACGAGGGAATGGAGGTCGAGGCTGTATTCAGGAAATACAGGGAGCAGGGTCCAGACGGCATCATAGAATATGGAATAAAGTTTAGACCTGTAAAATAGGATGAAAAAATTGGGAGAAGAATCCACCACGCGAGAAAAAATATTGACTTTTTTCCTCGAAAACAAAGACAGAGAAATTAGTCTATACGAGCTTACTACTCACTTGGGTCTAAAACCATCAGACTACAAACGTGTGCTGGACGACATAAACCATGTGGCTAAAACTATTTATAGGAAGACCAATGGAAGGCTCGTGCTCCTAATGCAACCACCCATCTGCAAAAACTGCGGCTACGTGTTTAAGGATATGGAAAAAGCGAGATTGCCTAGCAAGTGTCCGGTCTGTAGAAGTGAAAGAATTAGTCCACCAATATTCGTACTAACAGAAAAAGCTTAGGCTTTCTTCATCACAGAAATAAAGAAGGCCTCTGACCTTTGTTTCTCGGGAAAAAGCCTCGTGACATTCTTGGCGAAATCGTACTTTGGATACCCGGGCTCGAAAAACAGCCTTGGACGTAGAAGTTCCGCCTTTTTCTCGGACAGGATCCTCGCAACAACCTCTTCGCCTTCTTCAGGCAAAAGAGAACAAGTAGAATACACAAGTTTCTTCCCGCGTTTAAGCATTGCTAAAACATTTAACAGGATAGATGATTGCCTTGTAGAATACTTCATAATCTCTTCTGTGTTGAGGTCCCAGAGAGAAAGACGCAGACCAGGGTCTGCTCCCAGAGCACCACTATTTGTACACGGAGCGTCAACGAGGGCTCCATCGAAACTCTTTCCTATACGTATGGAAAAAATTCTGGCGTCTGAGCACACAACATGTGTAGGAGACACACATTCTCTAAGGTTATGCATTGAGTCCCTTATACGGCCCAGGGAAACATCAATAGCTATTATTTCTTTTGGATCCGTCGGGGAACCACATAGAAGCGAGGTCTTCATGAAGGGAGCAGCAGCGGCATCAATAAACAGCTCCATGTCGGACAGTTCGCCTGTAAGCTCGGCCACAGCGACTATGCTGGCTTTATCCTGGTATACACCTATCGAGCTGTCTATGCTGGGCAGAGGCTCGTATTCCGGCAACAAGAGTTCAAATAGAAAGTCGAAATCTTGATCCCTTCTATACTTTATGCCCCTTGAAGACAAGAACTCTACGACCTTCTCAATTTTCTCGGGGCCAGTTGCACGTAGCCAAACATGTCTACGCATAAATGAGACAGCAACATTTTCAGCCCGGCTACAGCCAAAGTATTCAACAAGGCGTCTAGACAACAGTGGGGGAATAGAGTATTTATACGATACTTTTTCGACGCAAGGAAGACTTATCACTTCCTCTTTCTTTTTCTCAAGGAAATCAAAAGAAGTATACCTGAGGAGTGTATTGCTGAGAAGCCCACCTCTCAATGCCTCTATTCTCTTCTCCATGTGTGGGTAGCGATTAACCAGGGAGACGGCAACCATGAAAGAGCTTTTGCGGCGGAGAGGAAGAGTATGTTTGCCTATTCTCTCTAAGACATAGATGGATAGCCCGACGTCCAGCAATGCTATTCTGGACAGATAAAAAACTGTCCTTGACTCCTGTGAAGACAAATTAAATTCTTCACGCACCTCGTTGAAAACATGTTCTAGAGATGCCCTCCACCTCGATATTTTCTCGAGGACAAGTGCACTTGCACGGAAAGTTCTAGGGCTCAAACCCTCGATTATCTCTTCTCTATCTTCTTTCTTGGACATGGCTAAGGTAGCATCCTCTGGAGTCCGAGCGAAAGCATGAAGCTACTATAGTAAGCGCCAAATACGCATATGAATGCTCTGTCCTTTGGTAGTCCCCTGAAGACTGAAAGGGTGGCTGTTAGCAAGCCCATAGCAGAAATTTGTATAATCCTGAAGAGTATGTTCAGAATAAAAACGTCCAATGGCAACAATGATTCCAGCAGGTTAAAGAGGGACAGGGGCAGTGTGGCTACAAAAACTGCCGCTATGTATTCTAGACTCCACTTGGTGTGTCCACCAAGAATGCGTTGAGCAAGCTCGATTACCCCGACAAGCATGGCGGCTCCGATGAGATATATGGCTATGCCTAGCAGTTGCATCGAAGCTGGTAGAAAAAGCTGGTCGAGCATGAATATTGCACGATATGTTGCCACAGACGAAACGAGGCCTCCCAGAAAAGCCGCAACCAGTACTATGAGGCTTAGGGTTTTTTCACTATAGAGAACGGCAATTATGTTTTCGGGAACGAGAACGGGTAAAACATATTTCTCAATGTAGGCAAGGAAACCCTTCTTTTCCATTAGCATTGAGCGGACACGTGCATCCTCGTCGATCATAAACCTGTACAGTTTTAGCCCCTTTTCAGTCAACATGTACTTGCGTTTCTCGTTTTTAGTAACGAAGCCTGCCATGCCGTCCAGATTGTAATAAAGGTTGCCAGTGCTGGTTTTTAGCTCTGTCTTTAGCTCGGTAAAAGATACCTCGCCCCTTTCACCAAGAATCCTGAGTATTGACCTTTTAACTGGGTTGCTTAGTATCTCGAATACTACTTCTTGGCCAATGTTCTGTGAAGCTTCCTCATTGCTCATAATATGCTTGGTGATAACCATGCCCTGTGATATAATTATGTTTCGTGTAGTGTAAGCTAGAGCACGAAGGTTAATAAATACCTGGTCTGCAACATTTTACTAGAGCAATGGATGTCTGAGCCATCTGTCGCAGTTGTCCTCAGAATCACTGATGAAAACTACTCTGAGAGCAAAGTCCAGCTCCTTCGGGAGTTAGCTAAAAACAGTATAACTGTTCAGCTACACACAGACTGGCCTATAATTGAATCTCTTGGCGTGGGAGACATATTAGACCCACTCCTAGACGAGGGCATAGAAGTAATGTCGATAAATGTTCCAATGAACGGCTCTATAGACTCCTTTACGTTAGAAAAACTTGTGATGATTGCTGAAGAGTCTACAGGAAAAACTGTGATCTTTCGCGAACCCCTCAACCACACCTACCAAGATCTAAAAAGAATCGTTAACATGTGTATCACCTATAAAGTCAGAGCACTATTAGAGCCACAATCAAAAAGACAGGCCATGAGACAATACAGCTATATAAAGAAGCTCATCGGCGGCGCCCTTGGGTTCTCACACGTAGAGGAACACTATGCCACCACAGAGGAAATGCTGGAATCCGCCCTAAGATTCCTCGGGCTAACACACAATATCACCATAACGAATTACGATGAACAGAATGCGCCAGCACCCCTCCTGACACCAAAACGCTACAACAATCCACTTCTAATAAGGACACTTTTAGAGAAAGGATTCGACGGCTCGATAACAGTCCAATACAACCCAGACCTTGTCGATACTCCAACCCTTCTAAAAGAAGTTCTCGCCCTTAAAGAATTTATAAAAAACACCTATGAAAGAATACAGATCTAATCCGCACAATAAAAATGAAGAAAAACAAGTAGCCTTAGAGCATCACGCAGGAATTGTATACTATGTACCGGATTCTTTAGTATCGTTTTCAGGGAAAATTTCTAGAGGCGTGTATGTTGTGCGGCCACATTTCCTGCAGAGATAAAGCGGCGGTGTTAGCCCCGCAACTCCCAGCAAAACCAGGTCTGCACTACCGCAGAAGGGACAAACCAGGATGCCCCTCTTCTGTGACACCTCTATTTTTATGTCTTCTTCTCCGTCATCTTCCTCGTTAGGTATTTCTCTCTCCCCCATACCTTTAAACCTCGTCTTTCATAGACTACACATATAAAGGGTTTTTCTACAGGTATAAGCTGAAAACTAATGTCGACAAATACCAACAGCCTAAAACCCCAAGCACCTGTGTCGTATTGGAAACACAGAGGTCTACTTATAGTTGCCTCACTTGTAATTTTCATTGTATCATACCAAGTCGGATTCAACGCGAATCTTTCACCGTCAGAAGTCAACAGTCTAATACAAGACAACACGTCCTACCTTTCAACCCTTAAGGGTCTCCCTAGCTTGGACTCTAAAGTGCTCCGCATCTTTTTAGATGAATACTCAGTTGTCCTGGCATGTAATACGCCCTTCCTAGGACCAGCTCTCTCTATTTACCTTGCCTATGCTTCTGGAACCCTGGACAAAGCATATATGATTTCGGGAAATGTTTCTAGCCTCCAGGTAGATATCCCACCCTACGTTAATTATATCGAGTCGTTCACGTTAATACTTGCCACAGCTGAGGGATTATTGCTTTCCTATATTTACGCTAGGAAGAAAAAAATTAACTATAGCGAAACAATTTCAATACTACTTCTCCAGGCATCACTAATCTTCCTAGTAGCCTCTATTGTCGCCACGCTAATTTAGGCCTTGCATGGCACGCGGTTTATTTTTTCTTGAAGGCCTCAAGAAATACACTGGATTAATTATAAAATTTAAAATAGTGAAACCGTATTAATCACCCTGAATAAAAATGATTGAAGGATTAAACATCAAGACACTGGACGATGTGAATGTTTCTAACAAAACTGTCGGCGTACGTGTAGACTTCAACTCGCCAATTGATCCGGCTACGAAAAAGATCCTTGACGACACAAGGATACGTGCACACGCGGAAACAACACTAAAGGAGCTAGTCGAGAAAAAAGCAAAAGTGGTGGTTATATCTCACCAGGGAAGAAAAGGTGACCCAGACTTTGCGAGCCTAAGCGAACATGCCAGTATACTTGCCAAGCTCTTACCGGCAAAGGTAAAATTTGTAGACTCAATATTCGACGAGAAAGCAATAAACGAGATTAAGGGTCTAAAGCCAGGAGAAGTCCTCGTCCTCGAAAATGTAAGAATGTGGGACGGAGAAACGAAGAGCGCCTCTCCCGAGGAACATGCAAAAACACCGCTTGTACAGAGCCTGGCCCCACTATTTGACGTCTACGTTGTAGACGCCTTTTCAGCTGCACACAGGCCACACGCCTCCCTAGTCGGATTCGCCCCCGTCGTAAAACACTTCGTTGCAGGAAGGGTCATGGAAAGAGAACTGAGGGCACTCTACAAGGTAAGGAACAACCCCGAAAGACCATGCATATACGTTATAGGAGGCGCGAAGGCAGAAGACACTGCAGAAATAATTTCAAATGTTCTCGGAAACAATATTGCCGACAAGATCCTGACAGGCGGACTAGCAGCAAACCTATTGCTCCACGCGGCCGGCAAAAACATTGGAGAAGTAAACGTCAAGATACTAGAGGAGAAAGGCTTCTTAGAGCTGGAGCCCGAGCTACAGAAGCTTCTCAGACAGTATCCCGGAAGGATAGTATTACCGGTAGATCTCGCAGTCGAGTCCGACGGGAAGAGGGTTGACGTTCCAGTTGACAATGTTCCCAATCTACCAATAAAAGACATAGGAGTGAAGACAGCACAGGAATATTCTAGGATCATAAAGGAGTCTAGGACAGTCGTAATGAACGGGCCGATGGGAATCTTCGAGGATGAAAAGTTTAGCCTTGGAACAAAACTGGTTTTCGAGGCCATGGCAGCGTCAAAAGCCTTTACACTTATTGGTGGCGGTCACACAATTGCAAGTGCATCAAAGCTCGGATACTCGGACAAGATTTCACACGTGAGCACTGGTGGCGGAGCACTTATCGAGTACCTCATAAAGGGAACACTACCCGTGATCGAAGTCCTAAAACAATACTCGAAATAAATGCACAAACCTTAAAATCAACCTTTTTTCTATTATTTTTCGAGAAGTCATGAATGGACAGGAATGGGTCTTCTCCGCAAAAGAGCCGATACCAAAAGGCTCCATTTTCATTGTCGGGCTTCCAGACGTTGGTCTCGTAGGTCCAATATCTACGTCCCACCTCGTCAAGCAGTGGGACTTACACGAAATAGGCTACCTAGACTCCGAAATGATTGCGCCAGTCATACTATACCACGAAGAAAAACCACTATTGCCAGTCAGGCTTTACGGCGGTTACAAGAAAAACGACTACATCGTGGTTCTACACTCAGACATAGCTATACCACCCGAGGCTATAAGTAGCCTGGCAACCACGCTAATCGACACGGCGAAAACAAACATGGCAAGCAAAGTAATCTTGCTTGGAGGAATCGCCGTTCCAAACAGGCTAAACATAGACACCCCGAAAACCTACGCCGCAACAATAGACTCAGAGTCTCTTAGCGCCGCAAAGAATGCAGGCATAGAGGCCCTAAAAGAGGGCTTCATCGCCGGCATATACGCCCAGCTCCTAAAAGAGGGCCTAAAGAAAAACTTTAGCGTAATAGCCCTACTTGCCGAGTGCTTCCTAAACTACCCAGACCCAGGAGCATCTGCCTCAGCCCTACAAGCCCTATCAAAGCTTACTCGTCACGACGTGGACGTAAAAGCTCTTCTCGAACAAGAGGAAGAAATAAGGGTAAAAATGCGCGAAATGATGAAAAGAACAATGGAGACAATGCAGAAAGCCGGAAAAGAATACGAGTACACCATTCCAGCTCTCTATGTGTAGGGGTGACCTAAATGGAGGAATGGATCAGGAACGAAATCGAACAATTCTTTAAAGAAATAAGAAAAATGCGCGAAGAAATGGCAAAACTGGAACAAGAGTTCTTCAAGCCTACCCCCATAGAAGAAAAGCTCCAAGTCCCACTCTACGAGGTCAAGAGGTACTCAGACAAGCTAGTGGTCTGTGCTGACCTCGCAGGGGTTAAACGCAAGGAAGACATAAACGTCACAGTGGAAGGTGGCACGCTCAAAATAGAGGCAATACTACACAGGCCAATAAGCTTCGAAGGCTTTACACTACTACGTGAACCAATAACAAAATACAGGCTGGAAGTACCCATACCAGACAATGCAGACACAGACAACATAAAAGCATCCTTCAAGAAAGGCATCCTAGAAGTAGAAATACCGCTCAAAATACGCCGAGTAAAGGTCAACGTAGAATAAGTCTATTTAATGTTCCTCAGCTTCTCGATTAGGGCGTCTATACCTTCGATCCTTGAGACGGCTAAAGGTATATTTTCTCTCTTAGCTATCTCTAGCCCCAGCTCGTCAACCTTCTTGACACCATGAAGAACAACTAAGGCAGGTCTGAGTCCTCCCATACCCGCCTGCATCGACTTGACTGCCACAAGCGGGCTCCGGCCATAAGCCACCCTTGTGAAAATAGCGGCTCTCTGAGTGGTTGCCCCGTAAAGCTTGATGTAGTCATAGCTAGGCACGTCTAACACAAGCTTTACACTGTCTACCACGGTATATCCAAGCAAAGGTGTCGCAGAGAATGCATGGCCAACGATTAGATCAGCTTCTATGGCTTCGCAAAACCTTGCGATAGAGATGGGGATGCTGAATTCTCTCATGTCGAGAACAGCTTCGCGCAGAAAATCTGAGCCTAGAAGTATACGTCTAAGGCCACTTAGGACTATTCCTCCTCTTTCCATGTCTTTGAGTACTAGGCTTTTAACAAATTTTCTAATGAATCTCGCTCCGGGAGACTTTCTCCTCCCTGACTCATAGTCACTGATTACAGAGGCGGAGACCCCCATGATCTGTGCTAGCTCAACTTGGGTAAGGTTGAATTTTTCCCTCCATTTTTTCATCTCGGCGCCGGGATTATCAGACATTATGATTTCTCCGGCTATTTTTGAAAATATTTCTCTGATAGCTGGATCAGACATCAAATTTTCTTCAGCCATTTTTATCACGTAAATATTTTCGTCAATTGCTATATAAATTTTTCACATATGTCGAAATACGGAGCTCACGCTTTTGAGAGTATACCATCGACGGCTATGTATACCCCTATCGCCGAGAAAGGTATAACTATAAACGTTAGAATCAGTACAAGGAGGCCGGGAGAAAGCCCAAAAACAGTTCCGCCTAACAGATCCATAATCATCAGCATAGTGACAAACATCAGGGGTCCCGCCACCATTAGAGTGGTGTATACTTCGGCGATCATGGATATAGAGTTAGTTATGTTTCGCAGTTTCTGTGTCTTGTCGGATAAGAGAACAGAGGAGTAGTGGGAAAGATAGCTTTTGAGGTTTCCACTGGTGATATAGGTTTCTCGTAGCCCGAGCCACAGGGTGGTAAGCATCCTGCTGGGCGATCGCAGAGCTGCTCTCGATAGTGCAGTTAATGTGTCAAGGCCATAGACTTTTATGTCTCTGAGTATGAGAAGGATTTCTCTCTTTATCTGCATGTTGGTCTCGTAGAGGCCTTCTCTTTCCAGAAGACGTTCGAGGCTCATTCCCGAGGATGAAAGGGCGCCCATGTATGACACAGTGAAAGGAAGGTCTCTTTCTATTTCCACTCGTCGAGAGTATCCCCTGTAAACTGGGTAATATAATAAGAGAAATAGCACCACAAGTGTAAATATAAGGGACAAGATAATGGATGCAATTATTGAGACAGGTATTGAGTACCTCAGCACAGCGGTGTGGAGAAAGAAACTTAAGAAAAAAGACAGTGTAGCTACCACGGAGAGAGTAATTTTCAGGTATTTCATGTAAAGAGGGAAAGGTGTCGACAAGCCAGACTTGAAATAGTAGGACTCTAAAGCGTCTATAAGTGGCTTTAGGTAACTTTCTAGGGGTCTTGTCTTATTGTTCATCACTGTGGCACTGAGAATAGTGTCTTTTTGGGACTTTTATGCTTTATTTTCTCTTTTCACGGTGCGGGTTCGTGGATTCTTCCTCTGCTTATAATTTTTGTCGCTTTTATCTCTGCGAATTCTTTCCTTGTTTCTGGGGGTCTCGTGATATTTAAGATTACAAGGGATGGATGTTTCTTTGCTGGTCGATAATATAGCTCTAGTGCTTGCTCGAAGCTAAGCTTTTCGTGTATAGTATGTTTGCATATAGCTAGTTTCTCTGGGCATCCCCGGTTGGCAGCCGCGTAAATTCCAAGCCAGGGGTTAATTGGTTCTACCGGGGAATCTGATGAGCCCATAAGGGTCGCGCCTCTCTCTATAAGGGTCTTGAAGGGGTAAACCCACTTGGTTCTCTCTCCAAGTCTTTCTTCTATCCACGTGTCGCTGAGGATAAAGTGTGGCTGTACAGCGATTTCTGGCTTCAATTTCGATACATAGTCTAACAGGTCGGGCGGAACCAATGAGCCGTGCTCGATTCTCACGGCGCCCTTAGGGAGTCTTTCTAGTGTTTTAAGCACCTCTAGAACAGCTCGGTCCCCAATTACATGTATAGCGGTCTGCCAGCCCTTTTCGTAGGCTTTCACGGCTACTCTGTATATTTCTTCGCTGTTTAGCCTAAGTATCCCCCTTGAGGGAGAGTCGTTGTAGTCTTCTCGCAGAGCAGCTGTTCTTCCTCCAAAGCTTCCATCGGCGAAGATTTTTACTCCTTTGACTAGATCTCTGAAACTTCCCAAGTCGGCTTCCATAAGGGATGAATCGACATAGGCAAAATAGTCTATCGGCGGTGTGTCAGGTTGCCATAGTACTTCTTTTATCAGCTTGAGTTCTTCAAGTTCGACCGACATAGAGTAAAGCCCGGTTACACCTAGCGAAAAATATTCCTTGAGAACGTCCTTTATCCACTCCTTTACGAGTCCAGTTGGAGGTGGGGGAAGCCTAGACATTGTTGACTCTACAGCTTCCTCAAAGATCAAACCTGTGGGATTGCCGTCCTCTTTTTGAAACAAGTTGCTGGGGAACTCGTTTGTATGCGAGAGATACCCTAGCTTTTCCATAGCCATTGTATTCAGGACGGCTACATGTCCACACATCCTGACTAGTACTACTGGGTTCTTAGGCGAAGCCTCGTCTAGGTCAAAACGTGTGGGGTACCTTTTTTCCCTAAATTTTTCTTGGTCCCATCCCCTTCCAATAATCCAGGCTCCCGTCGGCACTTTTGATGCAGCCTCTTTTACTTTCTCCTTAAGTTCCTCTATCGACTCTACTTCTCTCAGATCCAGCCTGCCGAGGCTTAGTGCAGTGGAATAAAGATGCATATGTGCATCGACGAGCCCCGGGATAACGATTCTTCCTTCAGCGTCAACCATCTTGGCAGGTTTTCTGCTCAAGATTCTGTTTGAGCTACCAGCTTCTATTATTCCTTTTTCAAAGGAGAACAGCAAAGCATCAGCGTCAATCCGCCACGGGATATTAGCATTTACAATAGCTATTTCCATTAGGAAAGCTAACCACTCTCCCTTTATTTTAATGTTTCCAACCAAATGTAGATGCCAAATACATCCACATGCTCAGATGGACAAAACATATAGACCTTTGCGTGTTAGTTCTACTTGGCCTTGTCGTATCTGTATGTAGCCGTAAAGGATGAGTCTTCTCGTGGTGTCCAGCGCTTTTTGGGGAAGCATTTCGCGTGCTATGTCGAGAAAGCTTCTATAGCTCATCACGTGTCCCGTGGACTCGAGCTCTTGCAAGATTTCGCTTACAACGTTATCGTTTCCCGGGAACACCGTGCTAAGCATGTTTGGCGGTTTTCGAGGCTCGGGAAGCCTATAATTATACATGTCTGTTTGATAAACTTCTTCGTGTTCTAGGTTTGCATCTATGGTTGTGAGTATAGGAGCCCTAATCGCTTTAGGGAATTTTTCGGCCGTGGCTACCTTGTAGCCCCTAAGGCCTTTAAGCTGTAGTTTGTTCCACTGATCAATGTATGGCGGATTGAGTAGTATAATTTTACGCGTCCCCGTGGCTATCAGCGTGTGTATTAGGCTGGATAGGAATTCGGGGTCTAAGCTTTCTGACTCTATGCATACTTTTTCTTTTCCCAGGGCGGCGAGGGCTGAGACGTTTGGCGCGAAAGGCAAGAGGCAGGCACAGCTACTTTTTAGAGGTGTCTCGTCTGTGAATGTGGCTAGGTACAAAATTCCCTCCCAGTTTGTGGGAGACACGCCAGCGGCCTTTACCGGGTTGTTAGGCCCCTCAGAGGTCTTTAAAAGCAAAGTAAGCTCGTGTGGGGAAGATAGGTATCGATCCTTGTAGAGTGCCTGGGCTAGGAGATATTCTGGCGAAAATATGC
>Ga0326760_1000078_pt1 | contig 54579 bp, 55 predicted proteins | sample GCREP_S_FD_207668 | JGI IMG/M metagenome (GOLD analysis project Ga0326760, IMG submission 207668) | Hot spring sediment microbial communities from Geyser Creek Basin, Yellowstone National Park, WY, United States - GCR.EP_S | ecosystem: Environmental > Aquatic > Thermal springs > Near-boiling... | reverse complement strand
TACGGCGACTACGAGCCAGCATGGTCATCCATCTACTACGGCGTCCCACTCGACGGCCCACAATTCGTCCAAAACCTGGTCAAGTGGTGGGTAAAACTCATAACAACAGGTCCCATCGAGAGGAAACTTGGAGACGTTACACAGTCAGTTTCAAGCTTGACAAATACTCTTAACCAACTAAGCTCCCAAGTAGCATCACAGGGCAGCACTATACAGAAACTACAGGGAGACACTCAGTCTCTTAAAAACGAGGTTACCGCTTTAAAGGCAGCTGTCGACTCCTTATCGGGCACGGTGAGCACGCTAACCATACTCGTAATAGTTGAAGCACTACTGATAATTGTCATCCTCGCACTGATGTTCCTGCGGAAGCCAAAAACACAGGCGGGAACCGAGGTCAAGAAGTAAATCTTCCCCTAAATAAAAAATACTTTTTTCCTTTTTCTTCCCTGAGAATAACGCAAATATACTTAAAACAGTTACTAGAAATCGGCGATTAAAATGGACAAGAGAATAATAGTTCTGACCATTGCTATAGCAGCCGTCTTACTGGTCTCGCTCATCTTCATTTCACAGTACAAACCTCAACAACCTGTTCAGCCCACCCAGCCAGCCCAGCCTACACAACCACAAACTAATCAAACTATCCCAACTCAGCCCCCAACAAACCAAACACAACAGCAACCACAGCCAGCACGGGGAGTGACGCTTTACGTCATAACGAGACACGAGCAAACGATACAGGACGTAACTAGGACGATGTTTCTCAATAGCGAAGTTGCAAAGAAGTATAACATCCAGAACATAGTTTTTCTCCCAATAAATGCAGAGCAGTGGCCAGACTACATCAAGAATGCGGCTCAAAAAGGGCAAGGAATAGACGTAGCATGGGGGGGAGGACCAACTCTTTTCAATATCATAGATGACATGGGGCTGATAGAACCGATAGATACCGAGAAGCACCCAGAATTCAGGATCATTCTGAACGAAGTTGCGAAGCTACCTAAAACTATCGCTGGGGCGGAGACGTACAAGGTGGGAAGCGACGGGAAAATACATTGGATAGGGGCGAGCGTTAGTAGCTTTGGATTCACCATAAATAAGGACATCCTCGCGAAGTACAAGCTACCGACCCCCAAGTTCTGGTCAGACTTGGGAAGCCCAAGCTACGCGGTTACTCTCCCAGCCTTACAAGTAGTTGGAATAGCTGACCCAACGATGAGCACGAGCAACACCAGGATGTTCGAGATCATACTTCAAGCCTACGGCTGGGACAAGGGATGGAGAGTCCTCACACTAATAGCGGCAAACTCTAAAATATATAGTGGGAGTAGCGATGTGAGGGACGCGGTTATACGGGGAGACCTAGCAGTAGGGACAACGATCGACTTCTACGGCTACACCGCGCAGCAGCAGAACCCGTCATGCCTCTACATCATCCCCCGAGGAGAGAGCATCGTCAACGCTGACCCGATAGCAGTCCTGAAAGGGAGCAGGAATCCAGCGGCAGCCGCAGCCTTCGTAGCGTGGGTCCTGAACGAGACCGGCGGACAAATCGTCTGGCTAGACCCCAACATTAACAGGCTACCCATCAATCCAAGGGTCTTCGACACGCCACAAGGAAAGCAGAGACCGGACCTGAAGAAGGCCCTAGACGACGTAGTGTATGCAGGGGGGATATCGTTCAACGAGACCCTCTCAACCCTCTGGGTAACCGCGGTGGTGGACTACTTCAAGGCTACGCTCGTGAACGCGCACGACGACCTCCAGCCTGTGTGGGCTCAGATAGTCAAGGCATACAACGACAAGAGGATCAGCGAAGCCCAGTTCCAGCAGCTAGTAACCATGCTCACAGACCCAATAACATTCACTGACCCGCTGACGGGTCAGCAGACAACATTCACAATAGACTACGCCATAAAGATAAGTCCAAAGCTGGCAAGCGACCCAGCAATATACCAGAGAATAATGAACGACTGGACAAGCGCTGCTAGGGCAAAGTACCTAAAAGTCCAGGCAGCCCTGAAGCAGATGACAGGAGGCTAAAAGCGCGCGCGGTGAGGCTCCGTAAGGAGTAGACCCCATGACCCCGGAGCGCCCCCACAGCAACACTGGGGGCGCTGTGAGGCCGCCGCCAACTAGGCGGAGATGAGGGTGCGCGCGCTTAAGACAAAAATGTTTTTCTATTTTCCAGCTTCTCCGGGTAGCACTGCACATGTGCGCAATCTAAAAATGCACTCCAGGGTGCGCCTCTATAAAGAATATGCTTATAAGTAGTGCCGGCTTACAAGTTTTGATCTCGTAATGAGGCTGGGGCGTAAAAGCGTTTGGTTAGCTGGCCTAAGTCTGGCGCTAGCTTACCAAGTACTTTACTGCCTCTCCTTTGATGGCTTGTGCTCGCTCGTCCTCCTCGCTATAGGCATTGCACTTGGGCCTCTGCTTCTCTGGTTAGGCTTCGATTATAGGTGGATAAAGTTCAGCTCTACGCTCAGCTTTCTGTCGATTTTCTCGTTCCTCTACAACTTCTTCATTTACCTCACCAGCATCCCCTCGCTGCCCAGAGCACTTGGCCTCCTCCTCTTGCCCCTGCTCTCAACATCGGCTACAGGCTATTTGGCTGAGAAAGTGTCCTATCTCATGCAGGCGAGGAGGATTAGAGGAAAAGCGCTGCCTCTCTCAAGGAGGCTTAAAAGCGTTCTCTACCAGCTCGACCCAGTAATGTGGGTTTTCATAGTCCTAAGTGCACTGGTGCTCGTCTTGTTCCTCGTAACGCCCATCCTGCTCGTGATGGTTAACGCTTTCCAGCCGCCTACAGGGCTACCCTGGTACACGAACTTCCAGAGAATATTCTCTACGAGAGACTACGTCAGGCTTGAAACCCTGCCTGGGGAGCAGGCGGTAACAGCGATACCCTACGGTGACAGTGTACTGTACATAGTCAAGGGGGTCAACCACGGGATACTGCTGAACAGCCTTCTAAACTCGCTCATCGTAACAATCGCTGCAACTCTGCTCGGCGTAGCGGTAGCCTTCACGATTGCGAGGTACAGTTTCCCGGGGAAGGAAGCTCTCAGAATCCTCTCAATGGTCCCACTATTCGTTACACCCTTCGTAAACTCCTACGTAGTCAAAATACTCTTCAGCGAGTACGGCCCAATCTCGATGATCACTTCGAAGCTGTTCGGCTGGAGCCTGAGGATCGACGGCCTCGCAGGGGTAGCCCTCGCCCAGATCATCAGCTTCTACCCCATCGTCTACATGAATGCTTACAGCGCCTTCCTAAACGTCGACCCGAGCACCGAGGAGCAAGGGGAGAACCTTGGCGCTAGGGGGTTCTACCTGTTCAGGACTGTGACTTTCCCACTGGCTCTGCCCGGCATAGTTGCAGGGGCAATAATAGTGTACATCTTTAGCCTTGAGGATGTGGGCGCCCCGCTCATATTCCAGGAGTGGAACCTTATGAGTGCCCAGATCTTTAAGGGCTTCATTACGCAGACCGGGATAGTCTCCCCGGAGTCCGCTGCTCTGGGCTTTGTCATGCTCTTCATATCGGTTATGGGCTTCCTCGCCATAAGGAACTACGTCGGAATGAGGAGCTACGCGATGATAAGCAGAGGTGGGAGGCTCGTCTCTAGGCAGCACCCCCTGGGGAAGAGAGGAGTATTGGTGGTGTACCTGACCCTGTTCCCGTTTGTCCTTACAACGGTTTTCCCCCAGATCGGCGTCTTCCTCTTAGCCTTCAACATCATGCCGCCGAGAGGATTCTCGCTCAGCCTCTCCTCGCTCACCCTGGACTACTTTGAGAGACTCTTCCTGGATCCAGGGGTATTCAACTACACTAGGAACACCCTCATCTACTCCACCCTCTCGGTTACAAGCGCCGTCCTGCTAGCGATCATGGTTGGGTACAGCGTTAGCAGGGTGAAGGTGAAGTGGCTCTCAAACCTGCTGGACACCCTCGCAACCATACCTCTAGCTATACCGGGACTAGTAATAGCCTTAGGCTACTACTTCTTCTTCACGAGGTTCTTTGCTAAGACCCCGCTTGACCCAGCCTCCATAGGAGCATTCCAGGCGTGGGTGGTCCTGGTCATTGCCTACAGCATCAGGAAGCTCCCCTACGTTGTTAGAAGCGTATTCGCAGGCTTCCAGCAGGTCCACGAGGGACTGGAGGAGGCGGCCCTAAACCTCGGAGCAACGAGGTCGAAAGTAATCTTCGGCGTCGTCCTCCCGTTCATTGTTTCTTACGTTTTCAGCGGGGCTGTGCTCGGCTTCATATACATGGCCACGGAGGTCAGCACGAGTATAACCATTGGGAACTTTAACCCATCACAGGCTCCGATGACTTACTATATGATGAACGTCTACAAGGGCGGGTCCCCAATAGGGGTGCAGATCGCCGCGGCAATGGGTGTGCTATTAATTTTAATACAGCTTGTAGCCATTTTAGTAGTGGTGAGGGTGTTTAAGCAGAGGTACGCGTTCATAGGTATATAGGTGGTCCCCATGACGCAGATAAGGCTGGAGGAGGTAACAAAAACGTATGGCGCGGTAAAAGCTGTGGACAGCGTCTCCCTGGAGATAAGAGAGGGAGAACTATTCACAATCCTGGGCCCCAGCGGCTGCGGGAAAACGACAACCCTGCGAATAATCGCCGGATTCGAGGTTCCAGACGAGGGCAGAGTGTACTTCGACGACGAAGACGTAACCTTCCTTAAGCCCTACCTGAGGAACACAGCGATGGTTTTCCAAAACTACGCGCTTTGGCCACACATGACTGTCTTCGAAAACGTTGCCTACGGTCTAAAGATAAGGAAGAAGCACCTCAAGCTGAGCGACGACGAAATCGAGAGGAGGGTTCGGGAAGTCCTCCAGCTAGTGAAGCTGGAGGGGATGGAGGACAGGTACCCCCTACAGCTGAGCGGAGGCCAGCAGCAGAGGGTGGCGCTCGCGCGCGCACTAGTAGTTCAGCCCAAAGTGCTGCTGCTGGACGAGCCCCTGAGCAACCTTGACGCTAAGCTGAGAATAGAGATGAGGGAGGAGATAAAGAGGATACAGAAGTCTCTGGGAATAACAACGGTGTACGTTACCCACGACCAGCTCGAAGCGATGAGCATAAGTGACAGGATAGCAGTCATGGACAAGGGCAGGGTCCTCCAGTACGGCAGCCCGCGGGAAGTATACTTCAAGCCGACAAACCTCTTCACAGCTGAGTTCCTAGGCAGGAGCAACATCTTCAGGGGGAGGGTGGTTGAAAAGAAAGATGACTACGTCGTTGTCAGACTTGAAGACCTAGAGCTCGAATTAAAGGCTGTCCCCGTGGACTCTGGAGTCTCAGGGGAGGTAGCCGTAGTAGTGAGGCCTGAATCCTTCGACGTTGAAGCTTCCGGGGCACAGGAAAACGTCTTCAAGGGGAAAGTCGACTTTGCCATGTTCCTTGGAGACAAGACGGAGGTCAGGCTAAAGGTTGGAAGAGGAAGCCTAATAGCCTACCTGCCCAACAACATCTACCCAGAGATAGGATCCGAGCTGGCTCTCAGGGTTAGCTGGCGAAACGTGATAGCTCTCCCCTACAAGTAGCCCTTAAATACTTTGTGGAAGAAATCGTCTACGAGGCAAATGCAACCATACAAGCTTGAAGAATACCCGTACAGGGAGCTAGAAGAAATCGTCCACAAAGAGGGCATTGACACGATCATCTTACCTGTGGGAACGATAGAACCCCACGGCACGCATCTCCCACTAGGTACAGACTCCTACATACCAATAGCCATGGGGCAGTACGTCGCGGGCAAGCTTAAAGCGCTACTGCTACCACCCATACACTACGGGGTAACAACGAGCCTGCACGGCTACTTCGGCTCAGTGAGGATAAAGCCGGAGACTCTTGAGGAGCTGGTCTACGAAATCCTGGAAAGCATGAAGATTCACGGCTTCAAGTACGCTTTGATCCTCAACGGTTACGGGGGGAACACGCAGGCACTAGAATCTGCCGCCAAGAGAGCGTGGCTCAACCTGAAGATGGCAGTAATGGTCGTAGACTGGTGGACCCTGGCGAGGGAAAGAGGCGTAACACAGAGAATTCTGGGTAAAAGTGGTGGACACGCCGCCACGGACGAAACAGCAATGATGCTGGCAATTAATCCAGGCCTCGTCAAGAAGAATCTCTACGACTCCAATGCCTTATGCACTTACTCAAGCGGGGTTAAAGCATTCCCAACCCCTGGTACGATTATAAACTACTCGGAAGAAGAGGGAGAAGTAGAATTCAAAGAGGCGAGTGCAAGAGAATACTTCGAGGCTGTCTCCGAACTCATCCTCTGCCTTTTCACAGAGTTCAAAGACAGAGCTGCCCAGCTTACACAGCGCACATGTCCATAACTCCAGGGCAACACAGTTAACCCTCATCCCTTTTCTTCCATGATCTATTGCCGCAGCTCTAGCCTTGTTCACCAAAACCGACCTTAGAGGCACAGCAAGCCACTGCCTTTCAGGTCTCTCTTCAGTCCACACTCTGAGACTATGGTTAGCGCGCTAGCTCCCCCTACCACAAAATCAGCGCCATTGATGTTTGCCAAGCTCTTCCCATGCCCGGGAAAATGCGGCTGAAAAGTTTAGCTAAACATGGGGAGAGGCTAAACGAATGCCTTAGCGCGCCTTGAAACCAAAAAGGCCTTTGAGATTCACATACATCTTGACTACCCTCCTTACTGATGACTTTTATCCCCTTACTCTTATGCTCAGCCTCTTCTCGGGAAACTCCTCGGGGGAAATGCCTGCGAGGAGCCTGCAAACCCTGTTCCTCAGGTCAACCGCCACGCTGGCCAACTCGGCTAGCTCTCTGTCGTCAAACTCGTAGTTCGGGAAGAAGAGCTTGATCATCCCTGAAAGCAGCTTCTTCACTGCCCTCTCGTCTCGAATCGTGTAGTTTCCCGCGAATTCGAAGTGCTCGCTCACTATCCCATCAGCAGACTCGGACCTAAACCTGTGAAGCACTTCAGCCAGGTAGTCGGATGCTAAGCCATAGCCGGAAGCTAGGGAAACATAGCTCTTCATGATCTTTGGAAGCTGCCAGCCAGGGATAAAGCCATGAATCCTGTCAAGGAAGGCGGAGTCACGCATGAACCCGGGAAGATAGCCTAAAACGGCTCCTACGTCTTCGGCTTTTTCAACATCAATGTTCCCAACGAATACTAGGGAGCACGTGCTGTGCGCTCTCTTTAAGGCTCCACGCTCAAAGAAGCCGTCCACCATGTAGTCCTTGAGCTTTGAGGCAAGCTCGTCGGGGTTTGAGAACTTTACCCTGCTGATCTCGTCAAAAACTATGATATCGTGGAGAGCCAGGTCCCCGGGGATAGAGAGCCTAGCATCAAAGAAAAGCCTAGCAGGCGTAATCATGCCTCCAGCATATATCCTTGCGTAGTTTACCGTGTTCCTGTAGAGGAAAGTCTTTCCAGTCGCCCTGGGGCCAAGCTCCAGGAGGTTAACGTTCGCCTCGATTGCTGGGATCAGCCTGGACAGCAAGAGGGTTTTCTGCAGTGGGGAGTATGCCTCGGGGTTCAACCCTATACTCGTCAAGAGCAGGTCTCTCCACTCATCCAGTGAGAAGCTACGGCGACCCTCACGAAACAGGTCTACGTCAACGTGAGATGCCTGGAAGGGCCTAAAGTCCTCCAGAATGATTGGTGTCATGCCCCTCCTGTCCCTTAAAGCGTCGGGTGCATAGTGAAGCAGCCCAACGCCCCACAAGCCTGAAAACATGCGCTCATTTTCTTTTACAATCTCGTCTCTCACGTGCGCATCGAATATTTGCAGCGAAGGTATTTCAAGTACGTAGGCGTTGTTCTTCAAGTCTACCCTAACCTTGAACTCGTCTAAGAGCTTGAGCCGCCCATCTTCTTTAAGCCTACTCAGGAAGAGGTCCCGCTCTGAAGGCTCCGGGTAAAGTCTCTCAATATATTTCGACAGGCTGGAGACGCAGGAGGCGTCCTGCCTGTCTCCGCACTTGTAATTGATAAGGTACTCGGAGATGTATCTAGGAATCCTGGCGATGGACGCGTTATTAGAGATCTTCTTGTTGATAGCAACCGCGCTAAAAACTCTTTTCACCTTGGCATCCAAGCTACTCTGCATATGGCAACCCTAAGGAAGGAGCTCGTCGATCAGGTTTCCCCTAGCCCTGTATACGCCGCTGGATCTAGCTTCACCAGCCCTCCTGCTTACTTCCGCTGGCTGGATCTCGGGATGCGTAGACCCGTAGCTGTCTCGGGAAACCCTTTCCACCACGCGGCTCGCTGAAGACGCTCTCTTAATCTTATCGCTTAGCCTCGACTCTCTAGGAACCCCCCTCAACTTAAAGCTCCCCTCGCGAGTCACTATCTCGATCTCTTCGAAGCCAACCCTTGAAAACTTGCTAATGAAGGGCTCTTTTGCTCTAACAATTATGTCTCCGCCGAGTCTTATCCTACGGCTACCTATGGACAAGTCTTCTACACATAAACCATGCACGACAAGCTCGCCACTGCTCAAAACATACGATGTGCCATTAGCCTCAACGCTCAAAAGAGCCATACACCCTAGGGACAACAGAATCAAAATTGTACCGGGCAAGCAGGAGGAGTCACTCACCCCTAAATAGCCTGCCAGGAAGAGGGCTAAATAATAAATAGCTACAAGCAGCTTTTCAGCTCTCGTAACCTCCCGAAAAACGAGGCTAGCTAAGCCCAAGTAGCATAGCGGTGCGAAGTAGGAGTCTTTGGAGAAGGCCGTAAGAACACCTACAGCGAGGAGCGCGAGCATCCGAAAGTAGCCTATAAGCCACCCCATTGGGACAGCATGCACGATGATTTTCTGCCTGCTAGACATTCAAACCCAGAAAGGAAAAGCCAGACGCGTAATAAAACTTACTGATAGACTTGCTCTCCCCCGCACGCGGGACCCATCCAAGGGATACATGGACGAGTGATCCATCATACTTATATCCATGAAATCAAAAATTCACCACGTGGACTTGAAGAAACTTACAAGCAGAATTAGGAAGCGCGTGCATTTCCGCGTAAATTTCTTAAAGGAGCTGTATAGAGTGTTCCTACCAAAAGAGGTCTTCAAAGCAGAGGAGTAGGGCCAAAAATGGGGAGAGCTAGCGGCTCACAGGGTACCTCAAGTCCACCATGAGCGCTAACGCCTTAAAACTAAAAGCCATCAGGAAGGGCGCCAGTATTAGAGCTATTACGCTTCCCAGAGCGCTAGCAATGGCGTTAACGGCTATGAGAGCTACCAGGATAACTAAGTAGTTGCCCAGACCCACTGCTTGAATCAAGTCCCACGCCTCCTTGAAGGCGAGTATCTTCGAGGCATCCCCTGTCCTCATGATTATGCCTAGAAGGGGTAAGGCAATAAACGCGATGGCCAGCAATAAGAGGAACCCCAGTCCCATCAAAAGCCCCCCAGTCCAAAAGAGTAGGAAGCCTCCACCAATCATCCCAACAGGTCTATAGGCTCCACTAATAACGATGCCGACAATTAGCAGAACCAGGGGGATAATGAAGTAGATGAGGCTTATGAGAAACACCTTCAGCCCCTCAACAAAGTATTCTCCCAGCCTTGATGTATCCAGCTTCGGCGGCTCCCCAGGGTTACGCCACACAACCTCAGCAAAGTAGCCTAAGACTATGAAGTCCACGATGGGTATTATGCTTAGAACAATAAGCAGCAAAAGGTTCCCAAGGTCCTTAGTAAGCTTAATCGAGAAATCCAGGCTTCTCGACAACACCACTCCTGGGTCAAATCTTTGGGCGCACACAACTAACCATGAATAACCCTAGAATATAAAGCTTTAGCATTTGAGTGATTTTTAGCTACTCTGAGGGGAAAGACTCTTTTCAACAACTATGGATAACGGAACCCCTAAAAGAACCACAGAGACCACCGAGCCTCCGAGGACTCCCAGCACTGTTACAGAGAGGGGGAGAGCGATGCCGGTAGCCCACTCTACCAGGTACTTCAGGTACGTTCCAACGATCAATGACACGATTAGGGCTTCCGCTGCAGCACCCGTAATTCTAAGAATTACCCCGCCTCCCCTCCTCGAGATCACGCATGCGACAACTGAGGCAACAAAGTTTGCTGCTGAGCCGAAAGCGGCATCGAGCATTGCAAGCGAGAAGCTCCCCCAGGGAGCGGCGAGAAGATTACCGACAAAGCAGCCAAGACTAACCCCCACAGCTACCGGGTAGCCGTAAACCATTGCAAGGGGGAGCAGCGCATCTGCAACCCTCACCTGGAAAGCTAGAAAAGAGATAGGCTGAAGAACCACCACCAGCACAGCGTAGAGAGCAGCTATCAACGCAGCGAGTGAAACATCGCGCGAACGCATAGCAGCGTGTGCGCCGCCTGTTACCCCGCCTCCTCTCGGGGTTGTGGTTCTCACTTTGAGGGTGTTGGTAAAAAGCTTTTCGTTGTGATGCGCCCCGAGAGACGCGCCTCTAAACCCAAAGCTCTCGACCCTCTCGCCATTAGGCAGCGCGCGCTTGCAATCCGCTGGGATCCACGCGCAGGGGTCGAGGAGAGGATGGATCCCGGCAACGGCTGACTTGCGAAGCCAGGCTTAACGGCCAGTGTGTCTCTGAGGAGCGGGGGATGAGGGAGCGAGTGCCTTACCCTGAAACTTCCTTCTCCGTAAGACGTCTCTTAACAGCTCTGTCAAATAATATCCAGTTCTTGTACCACTCCTCATTCTCCTCCTTGAGAAGGCCCAGCACCTCCCGCATTAGATCCCTCGTAGGAATCTCCGAGACCTTTCTTCTTAATAGGTCACCCTCAACAATCTTCGCTATCTTCCTTGCAACGTCCAAAGGGGCTCCAGCCTTGAGGCAGCTCACTACAATTTTCTCGGGTGCAAATTCCTCTTTTCTTCCATCCCTTTTTACGACATAAATAACCATGTTTCTTCGAGCTAATAAGAAGAAGCTCAGATTAATTAAGAAATTGCTGGCAAATTTTTATATCTATTTCTTATCTTTTTAAAATTATTTTCGTTACTATTCTATGGTTTAAAATTAATTAAAAGTGCTTCCTGGCGAGGTATACTTTTAGAGGCTCAAAGGATAAAGGTATCAGTGAAGCGAGGAAGACAAGAGATATAAGCATCGGATTTAGCCCACTAAAGATTATTCCGCTGATAGCCAGCACGGTGAAGACAACTAGTGTACCAGCTACCGTGATTGCCAGCTCTCTCCCGGGCTTTGAGGACCAAAACCAATCCCTCTCCCTAACCATGAGTAGTCTAACTTGGCTGGAGTAGATTAGCGATAAGAGTACAGCTGAAGTAGTGGCGCTCCACGTCAGCTTTAAGATGGATGCTGCGAAGTGAAGGACAAGAACAGGAGGTATCGCCATCGCAATGGATAGTGGAAGCGACAGCTTCAGAATGCTTTTAACATTCCAGGAAGCTGGCTTTTTGGATGGCTTGGCATTATCCGTCGAGATGCTTATTGTCAAGAAGTCGTTTGCCAAGAGAAGTACAGCCATCCCTAAAGGCGTAATAGACATTTTCCTCAGCCATATCATCCCAACAAGAACTACCAGGATAGTCTGTAAGGTCTTAGTGATCTTATTTATAACCCAGGTTAGGGCCCGTTGGTGAAGAATTCTTCCAACAATTATTGCATCAACAATTACTGGTAAGCCGTCCTCGAGTAATACAAGGCTTGCAGCAGCCTTAGCTGCATCTGTAGCCCGCTTGACGGCTATCCCAGCCTCAGCTTGGCTGAGTGCAGGAGCGTCATTTACCCCGTCACCCGTCATCGCTACTCTGTAGTTTCTGGCTTGCAGGGCTTTCACAACGTAGAACTTGTCTTCGGGGTACACCTCAGCTAAGCCATCAGCATTTTCTACAACATCCTCAAGTTTCATACCCATAGATTCGATTTCGCGCACTGAGAATATCCTTTCCCCTATGGAAACACTTCGCGCTACCTCTCTCGCAATCGAGACGTTATCACCTGTAAGCATGATTGGACGAACATTGTTTTCCCGAAGTCTGAGAATCATTTCCTTTGCGTCTGGACGAGGAGGGTCCATCAGGTGGATCAGCCCTGCAAAGGTGATTTCAGGCGAATCACCCCTCTGCACAGCCACTGCAAGTGTGCGCGCCCCCCTCTTTGAAGCTTCATCAATGTCTGAAAGCACAACCTTTTCGAGCGTGGCAGAGTTTGTACATAGAGATAGTATCGTTTTTGGCTCGCCGAGGAGAGCTCTAATCTTCTCGTTGCCGCAGATTGCAACACACTCCGACCTCTTCAATGAGGGCTCAAAAGGTGTAAAGCTCAGCTCTTTGCACTGGCTCCGAGAGACGCCGATCTCCTTACCATGCATTACAATTGCATCGTTTAATGGGTCATGGGCTTCCTCCCTAGAGGCTAAAACCGCGAAGAGAACCACCTCTTTCTCCGAGAAGCCGTAACCTTTAACCCCCACAACTTTTAACTGGTTAAGTGTTATTGTTCCCGTCTTGTCGAGGCAAGCAACATTCACTGCGCCAATATCTTCAACTGCGCTCAGCCTAGTTACCAGCACGTTTTTCCTCGAAAGCTCCATGGATCCATAAGCCTGCATGATCGTTAATACGGCCGGTAAAGCGACGGGGACGCTCGACATCAGGAAAACCACGGCCAGATTTATTAGGGACAAAAGACTCCACTTCTCCATCAAAGCTACGGGGACCGAGATTGCGAGAGCCGCTAGCCCGGCGTAAAGCATGTAACGCGTAATCTTGAGGACCGCCTCTTCCTGCATTGACGTGGTCTTGGCCTCTCTTACAAGCTCAATTGTTTTACCGAAGTACGTCCTTGTACCAGTTGCTACAACTATGCACCTAGCTTCCCCCCTCTTCGCTATAGAGCCGGAGAAGATGATGCCGCCGGGACCCACCTCTACTGGTAATGATTCCCCCGTCAGAGCAGATTGATCAACAAGAAGGTTACCACTAATAATCTTAGCATCCGCCGGCACAATGCTTCCAAGCCTTAAGAATATGATGTCGCCCGGCACTAGCTCCCTCGCATCAACCTCTCTCCACTCCCCATCCCTCAAAGCACTAACCCTAACAGACAGCTTCTTCTTAAGCAACTCGACAGCCCTCTCCGAGGATCTCGAATGTAGAAAGCCAATGGTCGCGTTTAGAACAAGGAGGAAGGCAATGATCTCAGCTTCCAGAATCTTCCCGGCGGTAACTGAAGTAATGATCGTTATCTCCATTAGCCATGGTAAAGGTCCCCAGAAACGCCTCAAATAATCAACAAGAGGGTTCTTCTTCTTTCTAGGCACCTCATTAAACCCGTATTTCTTAAGCCTACTAGAAACCTCTTCAGATGATAGCCCCTTTTCAGACGAAGAGAGGGCAGCATAAACCTCTTGGACACTCATCTTCTCGAAATCCCTCGCTGAACGCTTGTCTACCCCAGGAGACATGAACACTTTCAGCGATAGGTTTCTAGGCGGTTTAATTAACATTTCCTTCTAGGATAAAAATATATAGACATGTAATAAAAATAATAACGGTCACAAAATGGATAAGCAAAAACTTGTCTATGTATTGATAGCCATAGTCGTGGTTGTTATTGCAGGCTCCTTGATCAACTGCCTTTTCCACGCAAATAGGTCTAGTCCAGCTCTACCAGCAGGAAAACCCGCACAAGGCCCTCCTGGTGGTGCACAAGCCAAACAACGCGTAGTTCTCAGGATTGCTACTACTACAAGCTTGGATGCAACTGGTCTACTAGACGCAGTAAAGAAGAGCTTTGAAGCTAAATATCCCTGGATAGAGGTAACTTGGGTTTCAGTGGGAACGGGGCAGGCAATTGAGATAGGTAGAAGGGGTGACGCAGATATGCTCATTGTGCATAACAGGGAGCTTGAAAACCAATTCATCTCGGAGGGCTACGGAGTCCACGGTATAACCTTTGCCTACAACGACTTCGTGCTCTTAGGTCCTCCAGAGGATCCAGCGGGAGTGAAAGGAGCTAAGGGAGCTGTGGAGGCTTTTAAGGCGATATTTCAAGCTGCAGAGCAAGGCAAGGCAGTGTTTGTTTCCCGTGGGGACAAGTCTGGCACTAATCTAAGAGAGCTTTTGCTATGGTCTCAAGCAGGTGTTAAACCGGCTGGTAAGCCCTGGTACAAGGAAACTGGTCAAGGGATGGCACAGACACTCATGGTAGCAGACCAGCTTGGCGCCTACACGCTGTGCGACAGGTCTACTTTTCTCGCCTTCAAAGACAAGATACACCTAGCAATCCTAAATGAGGGTGACCCCCTATACCTCAATCTCTACAGGGCTATACCTGTAAACCCCAAGAGGCTCCCAAATGTGCACTACAACGAGTCCCTGCTATTCGTGTCTTTTCTAGTATCTCCTGAGGGTCAAAGAGTTATCGGAACATATGCAAGGAATGGGGCGAAGATGTTCAATGTTTGCTTTGGAAACCTGACGAGACTCGGCATATATGACCCCTACGAGTACGACGAGGAGAGCGGACAAGTAAAGTTCTACAGAGAGCTCTTGGCAAGGAGCTAAGAATCTTGTGGGAGAACTTTATGGAAGTCTCGGAGCTGCTACAAATAACCCTCTTGACAATTAGAGTTTCCGGCACAGCTGTATCTCTTTCCTCGATTGTAGGTATCTGGCTGGGCTCATACATTGCAATAAGGGAATTCAAGCTGAAGAAACTCGTCGTAACCCTGGTTAATACATTTATGGGCACCCCGCCTGTACTCCTAGGCCTCGTATTGTACCTCCTCCTTTCCAGGTCCGGCCCTCTCGGCTTCCTCGGCGTCTTATTCACACCGGCAGCAATGATCCTTGCGCAATTCCTCTTAACACTGCCAATAGTTACAGGTTTATCCACGTCCGCTGTGGAATCCCTACCGAGGGAGCTTAAGGAGTATGTAGACTCTCTAGCATTGCCAGACTTCTACAAGGTCCTCCTCCTCGTGAACGAGGCGAGGATCGGTATTCTCAGCGGAGTCCTCGCGGCCCTCTCAAGGGCGGTGTCGGAAGTCGGAGCTGTTATAATAGTGGGCGGAAACATTAGGTACTACACAAGGGTCCTCACAACCGCAATAGTCTTCTACACGAGTAGCGGAGACTTCGACACAGTCTTAGAGCTAGGGCTAGTGTTAACCGTTGTCTACTTTGCTATTAACACTGCAGTCCTGCTGCTGAGGTACAAGGTGGGTGAAGGAAGTGCTTAAGGCTGTAAACATAGTTAAAAGCCTCGGGGAAACTAAAATCCTGGACAATGTTTCCCTCGTGGCACACAGGGGGGAAATAGTCGTAATCGTGGGTCCCAATGGAGCAGGCAAGACAACACTCCTAAAAATCCTAGCTCTACTAACGCCGCCCGACGAAGGCCACATAGATATAGATGGCTCATTAGTTGATTTTTCGAATGAGGAAGATAAGAGGAGGATGCAGGAGAAAATTGCATATCTGCCGCAAAAGCCCCCCGTCTTTACGGCGAGCGTCTACACGAATATCTATCTCCCCCTAAGACTACGCGGCATAGAGAGCGGGGAAGCAAGGAGGAGAACAGAGCACTGGCTCACAACACTGAGGCTCTCGGAGCACGCCAAGAAAAATGCCCATAAGCTTTCTGGCGGGCAGAAACAGCTGCTAGCACTAGCTAGAGCCCTAGCCCTGGACCCAGAAATTCTGCTACTAGACGAACCAACCTCAAGTCTCGCCCCCAGCACCGCAGAACTCGTCCAAGATATTCTTAAAAGCTATGCTAGGGAAAAAAATTGCTACGCAATAGTCGTATCTCACAGCACAGCGGAAGCAAAGAGAATAGCTGATACTCTGTACGTCCTTGTCTCAGGAAAAATAGAAGCAACATATCCAGGTAATATTCCGAAAACCGAAGTCCACAAGTGGATATGATATTTGAGCGTGCGCTAACCTGACGATCAGGGAATGCTGTCTGAGTTCAGCAAGGCTCGCAGCAGGAGAACAGTGCTGGGATCCTTGCATCGATATCTTTAAATAGGACCTGTTCAGAAAACTGCTCTGATGCAAAGGAAAACAAAATTAATACTTGGAACTGCAGTTGTAGCGGTTGTAATTGTACTTATAATTGCTAGCTTAGTAATGAGACCAAAACCGAAACCAATATTGTCAATTGCTACAGGGCCTGCAGGTGGGACAAATCACATTGTTGGCTCAGCCATTGCAAGCGTCGTAATGAAGTACAATCCCGACCTGAAAATTACCGTTGAAGAGACGCCTGCTGCAAGCAAGAATTTAGATCTAGTAGAGGAAGGAGTTTCAGATTGCGGCTTTATCTCTTTAGATGACATGTATAAAGCGAGTCAAGGTATGGAGCCTTACAAGAAGAAATATGTCAACGTAAGACACGGTTTCTCGCTATGGATAGCTGCGCAGAAACTCGTTGTTTTAAAGGGGTCAGGAATAGAGAAATGGGAAGATTTGCGTGGGAAGAAAATCGCGCTGGGCGAGCCTGGGCATTTCTCTATTCCGTTAGCGAAAGCCATTCTGGAGGCTTATGGTCTTAAAGAGGGAGATTATAAAGCAGAGTATATAAGTTGGACCGAAGTTTGTGACAAACTAGCCGATGGAACGATTGATGCCTTTTTCGTTCCAGCCTTGGATCCCTGGGGACCGCTAGCTAAGCTTGCATTGGCAAGAGACATCCGTATATTACCTGTATCTGAAGAGAAGATTAAAGAGATAACTCAAAAATACCCATACTACGTGAGGACCGTCGTGCCTGCTGGTTCTTATCGTGGCATCAATGAAGATATTCCCACCGTGGGACCTGGCATCTTCTTTGGATTCAACGCTAATCTTGACGAAGAGACGGTTTATCGCATAGTCAAAACAGTGTTTGAGCATTTAGATGAGATTTATTCTGCTCATCCAGCAGCACGCAAAATAACACTTAGCCATGCGTTAGATGGGCAGTTGGTGCCGTTACATCCCGGAGCAGAGAAATACTTCCGAGAGGTTGGTCTAATAAAGAAGTAATCTGCCCGTTCGTACCCGGCGATAAGATTGTAGAGATAGCCCAAATGGCGAGCAATGACTAGGTGTGGAATATGGAGAAACTACGGGAGGATGTTATACGATATGGAAGTCTAGGTTTAGCTTTTCTCACACTGAGCTCAGTTGTGTACTTTATTTTTCCGACTTGGGAGTTCCGTGCCTTGCATCTAGGTATTGTTTTAGCTTTAACATTCTTGGTTCATCCATGCGGTTCGACAAAGAAGTGCCTGATGGCAGATTTAGTATTGATAGCATTTGCATTGTTCCCCAACATTTATCTTATGCTACAGACACAAGAAATTACCTATAGAGTCGCAACACCCATGGACATTATCTGTTGTATCATGCTAGTAGTCGCAATGCTTGAAGCCACCCGAAGAACCATAGGCCGGGCTCTCGCAATCCTGGTTACTCTTTCTATCCTATATGTATTTCTGGGTCCATATTTACCAGGTGTCTTGTCACATAAGGGGCAGACGATTGCAAGATTTGCGGATTGGTCATTTAAAAGCATGACTGGCATCTATGGTACTCCTCTGGGAGTTGCTGCCACCACTGTTTTCTTGTTTATAATCCTCGGCTCTTTAATGCAAAAAATGGGTGCAGGGGAATTCATAATAAGTATGTTCTCCCGATTGCTCGGAAAATATAAAGGAGGACCATGCTATACCGCATGCGCTGCAAGTTGCGCTTTCGGTATGTTTTCAGGTAGCGCTGTGGCGAACGTTGCTGCTACTGGAAGTTTTACCATCCCTTGGATGAAGCAGCGGGGGGTACCAGCAGAATTTGCTGGAGCATGCGAGGCAGCATCTTCAACAGGGGGGCAAATTATGCCCCCAATCATGGGGGCTGCAGCATTTGTGATGGCGGGTGTATTGGGTGTCAGCTACTTTTATGTCTTCAGGGCAGCTCTCTTACCAGCTCTCTTTTACTATATATCCATAGCGATGGGGATGTATTTCTTTGTTCAGAGGTATGAATTAAGAATGGAAAGTGTAGAACCATTTCGTGCGAAAGACTTAATAAATCTTTATTTGCTTATCCCCATGATTTTGGTTATCTATCTGGGTGTATCTCAGTATTCAATCGATTTTGCGGCATTCGTCGGGATTATTGCATTATTAATTATTGCGTTAGCTAAGATCGTAGCTAAGAAGACCACTCCGAAAGTGATCATCGACGGTTTGATAGATGCTGGAAAAGATATTATCCCTATTACGGTAGCATGCGCAGCGGCTGGGATCATAACGGGAGCACTAACCACCACAGGGCTGTCTTTCATGTTTTCTTATTACCTGGTTAGGCTTGCCGGTGGGAATCTCTTCATCCTCCTTATACTGGCAATGATCCTCGCTCTAATATTAGGGATGGGCATGACTACGCTGCCCGTTTATATTCTAGCCTCAACGCTAATGGCACCAGCTCTGATAGAACTAGGAGGTTATCCTATAGCTGTTCACTTGTTCATTTTTTATTATGGCGTTTTGGCGTTCATTACTCCTCCCGTAGCTTTGGCCTCATATGCAGCCGCGGGTCTCGCAAAATCAGATTTTTGGAAAACTTCATATTATGCCATAAAATTGGCGCTTGTAGGATTTATCGTTCCTTATGTTTTTTACTTTGATCATAGTCTTTTGCTTGAGGGATCAGTGGTTGAAATTCTCTCTGGTGTGACCGTCACTTTAGTCGCTATTTTTGCGTTAAATGCAGGGATGTGGGGCAGGTACAACACTTTACAAAGAGCAGCTTTGTTGGCGTTCGGGCTGTCAGGGGTATTGGGTCTTATTTTGCACTCGCTTGTACTAAAAATAATCCCCTTTGGCTCACTCCTTTTAATTTTCATTCTCAAGAAGTATCGTAGCGGTTCTGTAAAATCAATGGCAATTTCTTAGAAACTTATTGTACCCTTAAAATATTGGCACCAAGGCTTTTAAAAACTTCGTAGAAGGTAGGAAACGATTTTCTCACATACTCTGCATCCGATATTACCGTGGTTCCCTCAGCTACCATACCGGCAAGGGATGAGGCCATGACTATTCTATGATCCATGTGTCCATCTATCCAAGCTCCATGCAGTTTACTCTGATATATGATTACTTCATTTCCTCTATCCTCGATTTTTGCTCCCATTTTTTCTAGTTCCATTTTTATGCTGGCAACTCTGTCTGTTTCCTTGAGCCTAGAAGCAGCCACATTCCTTAATACAGTTTTTCCTTTTGCCTGGGTTCCAAGTACCGCCAGATGAGGTATGGCATCAGGCAATTCTTTACAGTCTATTTCTATTCCGCTCAACTCACTTCCTCCCCTCACCACTATTCCGTCTGCGCCGTAGTTTCTCACGTTAATATCAGCCCCCATATCCTTCAGAATTTTAACTATTGCTTTATCACCTTGAACATCCCTCAAATCCACACCATATACAGTTATTTCGGCATCTTCCATCATAGCCCCGGCGACAAGCACGTAGCTGGCTGATTCCCAATCCCCCGGCAACACGTACCTATAGCTTTTGTAAGACTGGCCTCCATAAACGAAAAATCTCTCCAAACCTTCATCGCAGTCCACCTTTATTTTACATCTGTCCAACCATTCAAGTGTCATTCGAATATATGGAGATTCATGCAGATCCTTTACCATTATTTCTGAATCCTTTTCAGCCAGCGGAGTCGCAATAAGTAAAGGCGTAAGCCACTGTGAATTTATCCCAGGTAGAGTAGTTTTTCCTCCTTTGATCACTCCTTTAACTATTAGGGGCGGCTTGCCGTCTCCTCTGGCGGAAAATGCAGCTTCGGCTCCAAGCTGCTTTAAAGCATCCAATAAAGGTTGACCCCACCTACCTGGCTTGTACCTTATCTGCTCGTCTCCAGTTATTATGCAGTAGGCATCAACGAGTGCTGCTACTGCAGTGGTTATGAATAGCCCAGTTCCAGAATTTTCAACATTCAACACGTCTTTAGGAGCTTCCAGCTCTCCCCCCGTGCCTTCAATGAGCCACTTGTTTCCCTCAACAGTAACTTTGGCACCAAACTGAGAGATGACGTTAGACATGACATAAGCATCCCAGCACGGATCTCTAATCACAGCCTCAGAGGTTCCATCAGCAAGGAGCCCACAAAACATCGCTCTAACACTGTTGGACTTCGATGCAGGAATTGTAGCTTCTCCCTCTAGTTTCTTGGTCTTTCTCACTATGAAATACACTTTGTTTACCACCTTTCAGCATCCATCTTTACGGCATTACTTATCAACTTTTTGCTGCGCCACGCTTGACGAGCCTAGTTTCTGCTGTTAAAACTGGTCGTTGACCAGTGAACAAAGGTAATACTCTTTTAGCATACAGTAGCATATCTATAAATTAAAATTAGGCGAATACATATTCTTCATCTGTGAGAGCCCTTGCTGAATGAGGAAGAATTGAAAATCCTTCGACTTATGAGTCAGATCACACTTAACATTGAATTAGAAATCCTTCTGGACGGTTGCAGAATTACTTTAGAGGACATTAAAATCCTTCAAGTCCTTCAAGAAAAAGGCTCCATTAGGGCGGCAGCTGGCACATTAGGAGTCAGTTATAGGACACTGTGGCTGAGGATAAGGAAAATAGAGAATACATTAGGATATTACCTTCTAAATAGGCAGAAGGGGGGCATCAGCGGCGGGAGAGATGTACTCACTCTCCCTGCGCAGGTAATTATTGAAAGATACAAGGTTCTCGCGAAGCTTGTGCAGAAAAACATTGAAAAGGCAAGCCTCCAGCCGGACCTAAAGATTTATGGAAGCGACTGCCCCGGGGTAGACGCCCTCGTCCAGATCCTCGAAGAGAAGGGAGAGGTTGTCGAATACTTGAGGGTCGGCTCGCAGCTCGGCTTAAAGCTGCTCATTGGAGGCTACTGCGATGTGGCGGGTATCCATATGATTGACCAAGACACGGGAGAGTACAACACGCATGTTTTGAGAAAATACAGCAACCTAGACCTTGCCCTGATTCGGGGGTACTGGAGGGAAATTGGATTCATAGTTGAAAGGGGAAACCCCAAGAACGTTCATCACCCTGAAGACCTTCTGAGGAGAGACGTCGTCCTAGCCAACAGGAACAAGGGGAGCGGCACCCACCTCCTCCTCCAGCACCTCTTAAGGGAGATGTCCAGAAAGTACGGCTCCCCGCAACAAGCCTTGGCACGCAAGATCAGGGGCTACGAGACGGAATACTACTCACACCGGGAGGCTGCCCTGGCGGTGCTCAACAGGAAGGCAGACGTGACAATCGGCCCTAAATGGGTAGCCAAGGAGCTTGGACTAGAATTCGTCCCGCTAGCCAAGGAGAAGTTCGACTTCCTAACCAGAAAAGAGCTCCTCGAAAAAGAGCCTCTCAAAGAACTCGTAAAGACGCTAAGGTCCCCCGAGTTCAGGGAGAAAACCTCCACCATGGGCATCTACACCTCATCGGAAACAGGCACAGTAATGAATCAAGAAAACGTTGGTGGCCTCGTAACATAGCGCGCGCCCTAAACAATATTAGCGCGCGGAGACGAGAAGAGCCTGGAATGACAGATGCATATCCCTAAATAACATTAAAATACCTTTATGCATGTATCATACTATGTATGCGGAAAAAAGGTATACTGTTGCAGGTTCGAGTACCGGAGGTCGTGGTGAAGGAGCTGGACAGGCTGGTGGCGGCGGGCTACTTCAAGTCGAGGAGCGAGGCTGTAGCAGAGGGCATCCGCAGGCTGCTCCTGGCGTACTCAGGAGCAGCTGGTGGTGCAGGATCTCTTGTCCGGCTATACGTGGAGGGCGCTCTTAAGCGGGACCTGGGACCCGGGGACACTTTCGAAATTAACGTAGAGGAGGCGAGGAGGCGAATCCTCAAGTTCTTCGGAACGGACAGCGTGAACGAGGTTTTAAGGAAAACGAGGACGAGAGTTTGATTGCGCTTGATACTGACGTGCTGGCGGTCTTCTACATTTTCAGGTGGGATCACCGCTACGAGGCAGCAAAGAGCATCATCGAATCACAAGAGGAGAAAGCAGTGACCGTGATCAACCTGCTTGAGTTAGCAGGCTTGATGGCAATAGCCCAGGGTGGAACTACGGCTCTCCGCCTACTTGAACACATGCAGAGGAGGAGGGATTTTAGAATCTTGTCCTGGAAGCTCTGGCTCGATCAGCCTGCCTTCATTGCTAAAGCTTTAGACTACATTGCTACTAGGAGAAGCCCGCTATCAGATGCCCTGATCGGCTGGATCCTTGAGGAGCAGGGAGTGGAGAAGCTTCTCACATGGAACAAGGCGCACTTCAGCTCCAGGTACTCCTTTGAGGTGCTGACCCCAGAGGAGTACCTGGGCGGAGAACTTTCTCAGGCATAGTGAGGATGCTAGTACACGAGACGATGGCAGTTAGACCCCGCTTTACGTGGCAGTTGAGCACTATTACTACGACATGGTCAAGTCACTATTGGAAAGCAGCACCGACCCAGCGCAAAACGTGGGGAGAGATACCCCAGCGTGCACGGGCAGCGGGTAACGCGCGCGCCAGTCGGGGCGGCGGGGTTTTTACTCTCCGGGTTTCTGCCCTTCACACCCTCACCCCCTGCTTTTTGAGCGGGTTGAGCTGAATAGTATGGATGGGGTTACAAGCCTATCGCTGGCTATTATTGGCGGTAATAATTGCCGAGCCCTGGGCAACTTTTTAAGCCCGGCGATTACTAGCACGGCGATGGAGGGCGGGGAGTTAACCATATAAAGGGGATCCGAAGTTATTATTCTGAGTGCGCGACCAATGCCCCCTACGGGGGCGCGTGAAGCCGCGCTGGACGCGCGCCGCGCGCGCTCAGGTCACTAGGAGGGGCTTTGTGCGCATCATCGCTCGCCGCGCAGTTTACTTAGCGCTTGCCCTGCCCCTCAGGATAATAACCTTGGACGAGAACAGCTCCTACGGCTTCGCGCTCGCCGCATGGGACATAGATGCTTACGCGGCGGAGGTGGCTATGAGGCTCTTCGAGAAGCTCAGGCCTCCCAACCACGGCTACAGGCGTAGGGTTGCAGGCCTGTTGCAAAAGTACGCAGAGAAGCCGAGCGGAGAGGCGAGAGAACAGCTGGCGGAAACCCTCCCACGGGAAGTGCTTGAGGGGCTGACGGTTGAGAGGGCTAGAGAGCTAGCCGGAGCAACTCGTGCCAGGGAGAGGAGGCTCAACGAAGCATTCGTCCAGAGGCTCTTAGCGGAGGTGCGCAGGCTTGTGAGGGAGGCACGTCAGCAAGGCATGAGCGTATTGATACTCATAGACCCCATAGACCCGGACTCGCTCAGGGGTACTAGTCTCCAGGGGACGCTCCTGAGGGCGAGGAGGAGTCTGAGGAACCTAGCAATGTACGAGGGAGCGATGCTCAGGCTTGCTTGTGCCTCGGGCAAGCATTGCCCGCGCTGCGGCTGCAAGGGCGAGGAAGTCGAGCACACGAAGCATAGCAGGATATACAGGTGTCCAAGGTGCGGCTTAGAGTGGGACAGGGACAAGGGCGCGCTCTACAACCTCGCCTACAGCTACTTCGCGCGCATGATAAAAGAGGAATGCGACGACTACACAGCGATGGCTGCGAGGGTGCTAGCTTCATTGCGGGAATGGCTGGAGAGGCATGAAAGCGCGCTCGTCTACTAGCACCGTTCGCCTGGAGGCTGGCAGGATCCAAGCCTCCAGGCGCTCCTGCGCGCGGGATCGAGGAGGCTGTGAAGGTGAAGCCGCTCCTACGGGTCTTCCCGTGGGGCAGTGGACGAGCCCATGACACCCCAAGCGTCCTCTAGCTCCAACAAAGGGGACGCGGTGAGGGGCACCCCGACCAAAGATGACGGGCGCTATGAGGGTGCGCGCGCAGCGCACTAAAGGGATATGCTATTAGCGCGTGGTCAGGCAGTAGCGGCCTCTTCACGAGGGCAGAGCTTTGTCCCCTCCTCATCCCATCAAATAGTCAGCCGTATAGCTTATCTACTTTTCGTGCACGCCCCCGGTATCGGCACCTTTCTCTCTTTGCAAGATGTTGAGGTTGTGCGCACACTAGCAGGTCAGGTGGAAGGCTCCCAGAATCCTAGTCTCACGGGTGGATAGCTCGTTGAAGAGCCTGGCCGCGTCCTTGGTTGGGAGGGTGTAGACTTCCACCCCCCTCTCCCTGAGAAATCTGAGAACCTCATCCTGCACCTTAACAAGGCCTGAGTATCCTGTACCGAAGACGACTATCTTCGGGGAGTACTCGAGGATGTATCGCTCTATGTCTTCCAGGTAAACCCTGTGCCCCTCCCTCCTCCACCACTTCTCACAAACTACCCTCTCCGGGGTGATGATGACGTCGTTGTTGTAAGTTTTCCCGTGTACGCGGATCTTCCCGAAGGAGTATTCCTCAACGACCACAAGATATCTTGGTGTACTTTCAGAAAAATAAACATTAGGTTTAGCGCACCCTCCAGGTTGCACGCCTTAACCCCTATGATGATCCTAAGTACATAATTGTTAAATAAGGAAATGTTATCCTTTAACTTATGAGCAACGGGAGGATTTACGTAGCCATTGCCCTGCTCGCAGTATTGCTGGGAGGCTTTACCTCGGCCACCCTCTCAACCCCCGTCGCTGGGCAGCTGAGAGTAGTCGGCTCAGCTTGGATACTTGCGCCAGCCGTGGCGCAGACACAGGCAGGCATTGTCGGCTCAGCAACCAACATCACCGTATTCGTCACTGACGGTTGGGGGGACGTCTACGTTTCAACGTACTCGCTGACCCGGGAGGACTTCCAGGGCGCGGCGACTGCTGCTGCAAGGGTAGTGACGAGGATCCTTGGGCTGAACTTTACAAGCTACAACTACTACTTCAAGGTGCAGAGTGAGGCAGTGATAATTGGTGGACCAAGCGCTGGCGTGGCAATGGCAGTAGCGGTTTACTCCGCCCTGACGGGTAAACCCATAAACCGGGCAGTGGCAGTTACGGGGATGATCTCCCCAGACGGCACGGTTGGGCCAGTGGGGGGAGTCTATGAAAAGGCGCAGGCAGTTGCACAGGCAGGTGCAAAAGTTTTCCTCGTCCCCCCTGGGCAAAGCATAGTTACACAGTACCAGACGGTTGTTAGGAGGATTGGTCCGTTCCGCTACTACACTACCCAGCCCGTAGTCATTAACCTCACGGACTACGCCTACAGGAACTGGGGACTCAGAGTGGTCGAGATAACTACGCTCAACGATGCCCTCTACTATTTCTTCGGCGTCAAGGCTCCCACTAGCTATGCGGCAGCCCCGCACCTTAGCAGTGATGCATTGAGGCTCATTGAGAGCGTTAGAAGCCAGCTGATGCAGCTTGCACAGCGAGAACTGGGCGAGGCATATTCAAAAGTAAATTCTTCGAGACTGACAATCATGGGAAAGTCTACTCTAAACTCTTACCTCGACAGGTACGCTAAGAACTATTTGTCACGTGCCTCCACGAGAGACATTGCATCCATACCCCTGCTGACTTCAAGCATAGCCATCTCGAGGTGGATAAAGTTTCTAGTAGACTACTACTCGGATGTGCAGCTCGACCAGCAGGTACAAGCAGTCTCAGACCAGGTAACGGCGACAATCGAGGAGCTAAGCAGCAAGGCTCCGAGGAGCCTCCTAGAGCTAAACATCCTGGTACTTTCAATCGATAGAACTGTCCAAGCACTAAAGCTGTATAATGAATCTGCAGGCATGTGGAACACGGACCCCTCAACGGCGCTTCGAAACATAGCGTTTTCTTCCGCCCTAGTAGATGAGGCTAAAGCGTGGAGTAGCAGCCTCCAGCGGGGCACCTTCACCGACTCCCTGCAGGTGGCGGCTACGTATATCTCGGTGGCGAGGAGCACTTGGCCATACATATACTCCGTTCTCAGCGAGGCTGGTGGAGACCTAACACTCATAGAGTCTGCTCAAACCTATTACGTCCTGGCGACAAGCCTCTACTCGTCCAAGAAGCCCCTATTTGCGGCGGTTGCAGCTGCGAGAAGCATAGCACTAGCTGAGGCGGCAATGCTATACTTCCAAGCACAGGCCTCAGGTACAGACCCATACACGGAGGTCTCAAGGAAAAACGCCCTAGCAGTTGCCTCAAATTATCCAGACATGCTCACCACGATATACTATCTCAACCAGTCTAGCAGTGCAGGTCTACAGGATAGACTCGCCTACTTGAAGCTTAGCTCTCAGCTGGGGGACCTCGTCCAGGACCTAGCTAGAACCAGCAAGCTCCAAGAAGCAGCAACCCAGCCAGAGCAGGAGCAGACCCCCTCTACAGGTCAGCCGGCCAAAACACCGCAAACGCCCAGCACGCCAAGCACCCCGACGCCGAGCAAAACGATAGGCGACTGGCTACAGGAAATCCTCTTAAAGATAAGCCTAGCTATTGAAAACCTTGTAAACTGGATCAGAAAAACCCTAGGAATTTAGGAATACTTACTTCTTCCTGGCAGGTCTACATGCAAACCTTAGCCGCGCCATTAATTGTCTAAGCTCACCCAACAGTTGGTGGACTTTTCCTAGATCCTTGTTGGTTAGCGCTTCCTGCACCTCTTTAACCTTGTTCTCAATTTGCAATGCTAGAGTTGCATTACATGTTTTAATAATCTTGGCAATGTTCTGCGCTTCTTTCAGCGTCGCCTCCACTCTTCCAAGCTCCATGAGTCCAGCTACAACTCTGTTCATCTCAAAGAAGCTCTGCCTCAATTTTACCAGTGCCTCTACATTTCTGCCTTGTGAAATCAGTCTTTGAATCTCCTGTACCCTCATATCAGACCAGTTCTTGAACATCTGTGCAAGGTTTGGAGCGAATTTTTGTAGCCTCTCGTAGACGCGTTGTGTTGCATTAATGAAGAATTCAAGGTCTTTTGCCACGTGTCTTGCTCTAAGCTGCGTCGCCAAGTCTCTTATAGACTTCTCTGCCTCCTTGATGAGCTGCCGGGCTTGAGAGAGGAGCTGTAAAGCCCTAGCGGTATCGTTATTCTTTAGTGACGCCTCGGCCTGGTCGAGAAGACTCGAGGCGCTGGTTAAGAGGCTCGTTACATTCGAAACATCAGCTCCAAGGCTCTTGAACTTTTCAGCTAGCCTGTTTAATGCTGAGACTTGGTTTCTAAGGGCCTTAACCTCGGCTTCGATAAATCTTTCTTTCCTTCGTTGGGCGTGTTCCCTTACTTCCTTCGCCAGCTGGAGGGCTATTGCCCTGAGCTCAGATGAAGCCTGCCTTATTAGTTCCCTAGTCTGGTTCAGGTTGCCGCTTGCAAGAGCGCTTTTTGCCTCGTCAAGGATACTCTTAACGTTGCCTATTTCTCCTAGCAGTTCTCGTCTCTTTGTTTCATTTGCCACGTGGGTGTTGATGAAGTTTTCAAGCCTGAGTGTCTGGTTATAGAGGAAGCCAATATGTTTACTTAGCTTGTCCTGCTCACTCGTTGTCTCCGGGTGTGAAACGGCTGTCGTTGCCGCGAAGACCTGCCCCACCATTAGCAGGGCTATTACCAGTGCAACTACTGTCTTGTTCATGTTTTTCACCAAGTTCATTGTTCAACAAACAGGGAGATAAGGATTAAAATGGTTTTAAGTGAAATTTTAAATTTAGCATTATTCTCTAAGAGTTTACATTATTTAGAAAACACAAACTTAATGCATATGGATGGAAGGTGTCATGGTCCAGATGAAGCTCGAAATGCTTTCAAGAAGGTTCTATGAGAGAAGACCAGACACTGTAGCAAGAGAACTCTTGGGAAAGATCATCTGTAAGGCAGATGTTCAACGCATGGGCATCATAGTCGAGACAGAACCCTACTTTGGACCCGAGGACCCCGCCTCTCGCGCTAGGAAAGGTGGAAACCTTGCGGAAGTAATGAGGGGACAGGTATGCACCGCGCTGGTATACGGTGTTCATAGGCAATGGCTCCTAAACATTGTTGCCCATCCGCGAGGAGAGTACGGCGCAGTTCTGCTGAGGTCGGTAGTGCCGGTCGAATGCAGGGACGGGCAATTCAGTCTCCTTGAACCAATAATAGGTCCAGGAAGGCTCACAAAGTATCTCTCAATAGATAAGGGTTTGCACGGGAAATTCCTCTGCAGAGAGGACTCTGAGCTAAAAATATACGACTACCTAAGCTTCGAAGATAGGTGCATTTCTAGGAGCCCACGTGTGGGCGTCAAAGAGGATCTCCCGATCCCACTGAACTTCAAGGTCAGAAACGAATGCCTAAGGGAACTGGGGAAACCTAGTTTGAACAATAGGTTTTTTGGGTAGCTTCTCCTGCTATTGGCGTGCCCAGAAAAATACTAATTGTTGCCCACAGGGGTGCAAGCACAAAGGCTCCCGAAAACACAGTCCCAGCATTCGAGCAAGCAATAAAGGATGGGGCAGACTTTGTCGAGACAGACGTTTACAGGACGCGTGACGGCATGATAGTATGCATGCACGACCCAACCCTAAACAGGACAACAAATGGAGAGGGCTATGTATTTGAAAAAACGATTGACTACGTTAGAAGCCTTGATGCGGGCTCGTGGTTCTCGGAGAAATACAGAGGAGTACAGGTTCCACTGCTAGAAGAATACCTAGACGTAATCGCCTCCTCCAATGCTGGAGCCTTCATAGAGATAAAGATGCCGGGAATAGAGGAAGAAGTCCTCGGAAGAGTCCTGCAGTGGGGACTAGAGGACAGGACGGTCATTCTCTCAGGCAACTGGGGAATACTGCTAAACGTTAAAAGGCTCCTCCCCGGCATACCAACGCTGGCAGACCTACCAAACCCAACACCGCACGCGATAATCTCTGCCGGGAAAGTAGCAGACATAATCAGCATACACAGCCTCCTATTCCAGGAGCAATTCTCGGAGTTAGCCCACAAAAGAGGACTACTAGTCAACGTGTGGAATGTAAATACTCAGGAGGAAGCGCTCAACGCCGCAGAAAATGGTGCAGACTTCATCACAACAGACGATCCAGCGATTATTAAAAGAGCCGTGCAAAAGTAAAGAGCCTGGTTTTTGTTCTCCCGGTTAGCCGCGCACCGCGTACACTCTGCTCCCTTACGATGCTGACAGCTCTTCTACGGGCACCCCCCGCGCCCTGCGCACCAGGACAAGAGACGCGACAAAAAACACTGATGCCCAGACGGTGGTAGACAGTAGCGCTAGCTTTGCGTCGAGCAGGCATGGCGGCTTCGGCGCCACTCCCCGGGCAAGAGCCATCCAGAGCCAGTTATCATTCAGCCAGCCGCCCGTAGCCGGCTCAATGCCCGTAGCTGCGCTCACTATTAGGCTTAGCAGTGGTGCGAGCGGTAGCGCGTAGACCTTGTTCTCGAGGTCAACCCATAGAGTTGCATAGTTCAAAAAGGCCAGGATGAGTGGAACCATGTTCAAGAGGGGAAGCCTTGGCTTCCCAAGGGCAAGCATAGCTAATGCAATGCACCGGTTAAACCAGTACAAGAGGATTCCGCAGAGAACGAGGTAGAGGACCAGGAGAACGAAGTTCTCTGAATAACTGGGGCGTAGTTCACAGCGACTACTATCAGTACGCGCTAGTGCTTACCTGTGAAGTCTGCGCTAACACCGTGCAGGATCTCGCCACCCCCCTAGCACTGCACGCAACCCTTCAACCCTAATCACTTTGCCATCCCCCCGTCAGTGATCATGGCATAAGGGATCTTATAAAACCGAGAGAAGCTCTTAAATTCAGAGATTATTCTGGGGGCGAGGCCCCAGCCTAGATAATCTCTACAACTTCCCTTATGAAGAGCGTCTTCGCCAGGACAGCGAGCTTATCCAGGCCCCTGTGAATAACCACCCTACCGCAGTCAACTATGCGCAGAACCTTTTCCTCAAAGATCCTCGTGTCAATAGAGGGGTCGAAGATCAGCTCGTCCACCCCCACTATGAACAGCGGACCCTCGGCTTTCTCCAAGTCTTCCCGAGACAGCTCAAGCCTGCCCACGTGCCTGATGAAGACAGGCCTCTTAGACCTGTTCAGGGCAATTATTCTCCTGAGAATGCCGGGAACATCGCTCTTAAACCCCACAAACTGGGGGCCGACATCACACAATGCCAGGAAAACCTTTATCGCCTGGGACACTAGGTAGCCGACGCTCACCCCCATGCTCCTTGCAAGGCTCGTGAACTCCTCGTAAGCATCACAGTCAACCCCCCTTATCAAAACATCCTTCTGCCTTGGACTAGGCACCCGTCTCACCCATTATCCTCGAAATTCTCTCTCTTAGGGCGTTTAGCCTCGCTACCTTCTCCTCGTCCAAGTTGCCGTAGCGGTTGCCTCTCCTACCAATGAAGAGGACAGCTCCAAGGATGACCGCTGCCACTGGTACGGGCCACAGGGAGGAAATCTTCTTCGGGGTAGAGTCTATGGTTAGGCCAGAGACGTTTGGCTCGCTCCTCTTAATCTTTATGGCTGGCAGAGAGAAGTAGTAGGCTTCACCCATGAAGTCCGTTCTAATCGTAGCCTCGGGAGAGTTGCTCTCAACTATTTGCCTGTAAAACGTCTGGTTGAATTCCCTAAACCCCTCGGGGAAGTACTCGGCTGTTTTCACCCTCTCCACCCTTCCTATCAGCGTGTCCATGAGCTCAGCAGCCCTCTCAAGCCCGTCAGACAACGTGCTCAAGTTAGAGGATGCCTCGCGGAGCATGCTGGCCATCAGCATCAATTTGCGCGCGGCAGCGGCCATGTTACCCGCAGCGGCTGAGGCTTGATCCCCAACCCTATCAAGGTATTGAAGGGTTGACCTATACTTCTCGAGCATCGACCTGGCCTCCTCAAGCCTGGACTTAGAGCGCTCGATAAGCTCCCTAATGCTCGAGAAAGAGACATTACTGTAAGTCAAGTTGAGTGATTCAAAAACCCTCTCTAGCTGTGCCTCAGTTAAGGAAACGCTCATCGAGGAACCTTCCAGGATGCCTCGCGCCTCCTCAAGCAGTTTTGAGGCTTTGCTCAGCTCGCTTCCGATCTCGCCCCTCAAGCTCTCAGCCACCCACGAAAGCTGCTCAAGCTGGGAAGATGCCGTTAGCATTAAGCCGGCAGCCTCCTCGGCTTGCGAAGCCGCATCGCTCAGAAGCTTAGCTTGCTCCCTAAACCCCCTGCTCAGGTTGTAGAGGAGGTCTCTCAGCCGGGTAGCGTTCTCCTCGAACTCCGTTAGATTCCCCAGAGTGCTTCCCAGGAATCTCTCCGCGTATTCCCTGTACTTGGACATGAGCATCGATTGAACCCTAGGGTCCAGCGTAATCATTATGATGGGCTGCGGGATAAAAACTTCTCCCCAGGGGTTCTCACCCCTCACCTCGAATACCACGCTTAAAGAGTAGGAACCATTCATCACAGAGCTCCACTGAAAGCTAACCTCGCTACCGGACTCCCGCATGCTCTGCGGAGACTCCGAGAAAGAGACGGGATAGAGGTAAGTCGGGTCAACGCTCCAGCTCACAGAGACGGGTAACTGCAACTTGCTAAAGGCGGGGTTCAGCGGCGCAACAGCAATGGAATAGTTAATTAGTCTCGCCCTCAGCGCTACCCCAACGCAGTAACCACTAGAGCAGTTAAGCGCTATGCTCTTCCCGTCAGCCTCGAGAGAAATGGAGATGTTAAACAGGTTCTCAGCCGGCACGCTGTACTTCAACGTGTACCCCTTCGAAACATTCAAGTTACGCCAGGACGTAGCCCTAAAGCCCCCCACAAGAACAGAGCTGTAAGCTCTCTCCGTAGAGACTACATCCCCCTGGGAAGCATAGGCAACATAGTCTGTGAAGCTCACTACCCCCTCGCCGTCAAAGACCAGGGTAACTGTGGCGGTAGTGTTGTACGTGTATCCGGGCAAGACATCCATCTCCCTAACGATCATCTTCTTTACTCCGATGACCGGCTGACCCAAAGCGGGCATGACGACCAACAAGAGGAGGAAGTATGACGCAAGCCCCCGCAACTTCACATTCATCGTGAAATCTATATGTATATCATATATTTAAAGATATCGATTTAACTAACTTTGAAATTCGTCGATAGTCGAATAGCATCGTTTTGGAAGGCGCGCGCGCTCGCTTTTGGAAGGCAGAAGCCCGCTAAAGCTATCTTTCAACAAATTTTTCGAGCCTGGATATTCTCGCCTCAAGCGACTTTAACTCCGCGTCCAGAACATCGGGGGCTATTTTCCCCTGCCTTGCGGCAGACTCTAGGGCATCCAGCTTTATCCTCAGCAACTCAAGCTGCACTTTTTCCAGCTCGCCCCTACTCGTAGAAGCCTTGACCTCCCTTATCTTCTCCGCCAGAGTGCTTGTAGGCGGCTGCTCGAATACCTGCCCACCCCTAATGTAGAAGGTGCGTGTCGCCAGCTCCGCGATTTCGGGGTTATGCGTAACCACGACTATCGTTTGACCAAAGGCCTCGTTGAGCCACTTCACGAGGGATAAAACTCTCGACGCCGCGTCAACGTCTAGGCTTCCCGTAGGCTCGTCCATCAGGATTATGTCGGGGCTGGGTGCTAGGGCTCTCGCAATGGCCACTCTCTGTTGCTGTCCGCCGCTCAGCTGCCCAGGGAACTTCTCCTCGTGCCCCCTCAAGCCGACGATTTCAAGCATTTTCCGCGCTATCTCCCGAGCCTGCCTCCAAGAATAGATCCCCGCGAACACGAGGGGCATCATCACATTTTCGAGAGCAGTCAAGTTGCGGATAAGGTTGTATGACTGGAATACAAAGCCGATCTTCCTCGCTCTAATTTTAGTCAACTCGTCCTCGCTCAGGCAAGTTATATCTACGCCTCCGACAATAACGCTACCCCTGGAGGGGCTCTCGAGCCCACCAGCAATGGAGAGCAGTGTGCTCTTGCCGCTCCCCGAGGGACCCATAATCACTGCAAGCTCGCCCTGCATAACCTTAAGACTCACACCCCTGAGTACAGGTATCTCCTCAGTCTGAGTCCTGTAAATTTTCCAGACATCCCTTAGGACAAGAGCTTCCTCACTCACTCTTCAGCACCTCCACAGGCTTAATTGAGGTAGCTCTCCACACTGGGTAAATGGAGGACAGCACGCTGAGCACCGATGCCAAGGCGAAGCTCAGGAGCAAAGTCTGCGGCTCGAGGATCAGGGGAGGATTCAGGAAGCCGTAAGAAGAAACAATCCCTATCCCCACCTGGGCACCAAGTATGCCGAAAAAGATTCCGAGAAGCCCCCCGGAAACCCCGTAAACGAGCGCCTCAAGCATGAATATCAGGGCTATGTCTCTCCTGGAAGAGCCGCCAGCACGCATGATGGCTATCTCCCTCTGGTGCTCCCTGACTGTGGAAGTGATCGTACTAGTAGTGCCGAAGACGGCCACCGCGAGGCCAACCATCGTCGTGGAGAGGAGGAGCCCCTCAATCAGGGACATGATCTTGAAGACTATGCCTATAACCTCCTCCCTGAGCATAACCCTCGAGCCAGGGAAAACGACGGATATGAGGCTCTTAACCTCGTTCGGGTCAACCCCGTCCTCAACCTTCACGACAGCCATGCTCACGTAGCCAGGCCTCCCCAGGAGGCTCTGGGCTTCCCGAAGGGGGAGAATGAGGTACCCTCCAGCAGCGCCTATCTCCTCGATCTTCATAGTCACCTCAGCTATACCTACAACTTCGTACTGCTTGAAGGAGGAGCCGAAGGGAGGCTTAACAACAACCTTGTCACCAACCTTCAAGCCAAGCCTCTTAGCCAGACCCAAGTCAGCCACCGCGTAGGGGCCACTTAAGCTAGTGAAGCTCTGCCCCTCCTCAAACTTGGAGGCAACGTGGCTGATGTCCTCCGGGCGGACACCAAGCAGAAACACAGCGTCACGCCCCACATAGCCCGTGACGAGTATAGCTGGAGTAACGTCCTTCACGCCTGGGAGACGCCTAATGTCGGATAAAACGTCCTCAGACACGTCGTAGAGCCCCTGCCCGTAGATGACAACTTCCCCGGGGAGGACCCGCTGGACAATATTCATTGCAGCAGTCCTGCTACCCACGCTCAGTATCCTCAGACTCACGAAGGTGGCAACGCCACTAGCAATAGCGAGCACAGTCAAAGCGGCTATGAGCTTCTTGAACAAGATATCCCTCTCAACGAACTTTAGGGCAAGCCTCCAAACACTCACAGCAGCCATAACGCTGTAAACCTATAAATATTCCACGCACACACCAGATCCACGCTATTCGACTAGCCTGGTGCCTCAGGCTCCAGGAAAAACGGCCCTAGCAGTCCTGAACCTGTACCCAAACTCCCATGCACGCCCGGCGCTACCTCGAGCTCTCAAACCCTGCTTAGCGACGTTAAGAGGCTCTCAGGCTGCTTCTGCAGTGCAGGTACCGAGTTTCCGCGCTCGTCCCAGGAGTAGTCAGCATAGCACCCCTAGAGAGGAGAGTTGCAACGAAGTAGTCCAGCCCAGGCCTCCCAGCAGCGTAGAACTTGTTCCCCCAAAAAGACGCCTAAGCCTCTTGCAAAAGTGTAGCCCTCGTCAAGTGAAGCTCGGGAGTGATGCTCACAATGCCTCTCAAGTTGCCGTCCATGGCTAGAGAAAGGAAACTATACACTAAAAACTTTGGCCAACTGCGTGGGTGCGGGAGGGGCGGATCGGCGCTCAGCAAAATCATATAAGTAACGTTGCAGATACTTAGCCAAGCGTCCCCTGAGCGCAACCGGTATGAAGGGAATATACAAGTGCCTCATCTGCGGGGAGATAACCGAGGAACCAACCCACTGCGGGGCGAGAGCTAAGCCGCTCCTGAGCAGCAGCTCTAGGGAAAAACTGAGCCGACTAATGAGCTACCTGCTAAGGCACAACCCGGGCATTGTTAAGCTCAAAATGGACAAGGAGGGGTGGGTAAACATAGACGAGCTGGTTAACGCCATAAGAAGCAGGTGGCGCCGAGGTAGCTACTCGTGGGTAGCAAGAGAACACATCCTTGCAGTCGCAGCACTAGACCCCAAGGGCAGGTTCCAAGTAGAGGAAGACAGGATAAGGACAAGGTACGGGCACAACAGGGAGCTCAAAGTACAAATAAAGTACGAAGCAGACGGCGCCACGAAAATCCTCTACCACGGGACAACCGCAGAGAGCCTGGAAAGCATCATGTCCCAAGGCATAAAACCAATGAGTAGAGCCTACGTCCACCTCACCACAGACCCAAACGACGCGTACGAGGTCGCCGCAAGGCACGGTGCCAAAATAGTAATCCTGATGATAGACGCTGACTGCCTAAGAAAACACGGATACCACGTACTCATAGCCACGCCGAAAATCCGCCTAGCAAAATACGTGCCTCCGCAATGCATAACAATCTTCAAGCGGCAGGCTTAAAACTGACCAAGGGCACTATATAGACACGCGCCTAGGTAGCGTACACCTTCAACCGCTTCATTGCAGAAAAGTCTTAAGGACACCTAGATATATGATTATCCTATGAGTAGCGAGATCGGTGCGGTCGTGTACGGTTGTCTGATAATGCTATAATTAGACTAAAAATTCTGACGCGCGCGTAAACGTTACGTGGTGAACCCATCTATTAGCTTTCATGGGTTAACAAGATATCTTGAAAGCCCATTAAGGAATGAAGGGGGAGAAAGATGCTAGAAAAATCTCGCCATGTTGCTTGTGGTGCCTCACCTTCGTTCTCGGAGTATGCGATGGCGCATGCTCAGAAGACTAATAGTGGGGTTCCTTCTCCTACTGGCGTACACGAAATTCGATGAGTTAACAGGGCAAAAATGCGACAAGGATCAATATTTGTAGATATCTTTAGCAGGGCTGTACTCGTTTCCTGGGGCTTGATATATTGAACCTATTCATAGTTGACTCAGAACATTGGGAAAGTTTAATTTTCCTAGCTAAAGTAACCTCATACGACGCACGTGGGTTTTCGTATCTTTGTTGATGCCATGATTCTTATGTCTCAGATTGATGTGAGCATAGTCATGTATTTGAAGCGAACCGTTGAGAAAATATCCATGTATTCTCTTTTAGGAAAACTTTAATGTATCCTGGAATAAGATTACTTTTAGGTGAGCTCTTTGAGTAGGCTTGTGAATGTATCAATCAAAGTTCCCGTAGAGCTTAAGAAACGCATGAAAGAAGTAGACGTCAACTGGAGTGAATATCTTAGGAGTGTTATAGAGGCCAAAGTTAAAGAAGAGTTAGCAAAGAGGGCCTCTCAAATTCTAGAAGAAATTCAGAAGAGAGTCAAAGAGATACCTACAGAGGAGATAGTTAAATGGATAAGGGAGGATCGCCAGAGGGACTTAGAGCCGTAGTCGATGCCAGCGTAGTTGTAAAGTGGGGGATACCTGGAGAGCCGTGGAGAGCGCGCGCTACTCTTTCCTACGTGTGGCATAGATTCAATAGATGTTTCATGTAGCAAGAAAAGTTTATATATCAGCCCTATTATGATTATTTCTGCTGGTGCAGGGTATGGCGGTCGTGGTGGCCGATAAGCTTGTGAAGAAGTTTAAGGATGTGAAGGCGCTTAGAGGCTTGAGCTTCACCGCTGAGAAGGGTAAACTAGTGGTTGTTGCGGGACCAAACGGGGCAGGCAAGACCACCTCGATTAGGATTCTCACCACCAACCTGAAGCCCGACTCAGGCAAAGCTGAGGTGCTGGGTTTCGATGTCACGATGGACTACCGGGAGGTTAGGAGGCGCATCTTCTACGTGCCCCAGGACTACGCACCCTTTATCGACCTCACTCCCATAGAGTACGCTGTGTCCACCCTTATGAGCCGCGGCTTCTCCTACAGCGAGGCGAAGAGGAGGGCGCGGGAGTGGCTGGACCTTGTGGGGCTCGCCCAAGTGAACAGGACGATGAGACAGCTTAGCGGGGGCCAGATTAGGAGGGTGATTGTGGCAACTGCCCTTGCCTCAGAGGCTGAAGCACTCTTCCTAGACGAGCCGACCAGCGGCATAGATGTCGAGGCTAGGAGGGAGGTCTGGAGGGCGCTCAGGGAGCGCGTTCGCGGGGGCACGTGCATCCTGATGACTACGCATGACATGGGCGAGGCTGAAGCCATCGCAGACAAAGTCGTAGTCGTGGACAAGGGTCTTGCACTCTACGAGGGCTCTCCGAGGGACCTAGTATCCAAGGTGCCCTTCACCCACAGGGCTGTAGTGCGCAAGTCCCCAGCGCTGAAGCTGGACCACGCTGTGGATCTGGGCGACAGGCTCATTGTGTACTTCCGCAGCAGGCAGGAGTTCGACAGCTTCGTTGGGAGCCTCGAGGACCCCTCCCTTCTGCTCTCAGCTAGCTCCGTCGGGTTGGAGGATGCATTCATACTCCTGCTGGGAGGTGGCGTAGCGTGAGTGCTCTCTGGAGAATCATTGGGGTAGCTTACTGGCAGTTCCTACAGTGGAGGAGGCAGTGGACTTGGCTCGCGCAGTCGCTGGTGGGCCTATTCGGGTTCTCCGTACTGCTGTTTGCATGGGGAGGAGTGGCAGGCTTAAAGCATGCAATCGTGGCGTCCATGGTCGCCGGCTCCTGGGGCATAGGTCTTAACATCGTAGGGCAGATGATAGGATGGCAGAAGGTGGAAAAGCAGTACGAGTTTTACGTTGCGTCCCCACTGAGCCTTACAGAGTACTATCTAGGCGTGGTTCTAGGGCAACTACCATTCTTCATCGTTGAGGTGCTCTCACCAGCCGTCATAGCACTACTCCTGGGTGTCAAATACGAGGCTCTTCCAGCGCTCACACTTGTAGTGCTCCTCGCTCTCCTTCTAGGAAGCTTCTCCTCCCTGACAATAGTTTTGAGGATCAAGAACCCCATGAATATTTCCGCCGTAACCAACCCCCTCTACACACTCACAGCCACCCTACCACCCGTCTTCTACCCAATGACCGTACTACCGCAGCCCCTCAGGCCCCTCGCCCTCATCTTCCCAACGGTCCCGCTTGCCGAGCTTGCAAGGTGGGCTACTGGGACTGCTGAAACGTGCCTCCAGCCATCGACCGCGCTTGCTCTCACAGCCTTCTGGCTAGCACTTTCAACCATTGCCCTGAGAGGGGTTCTGAAGTGGGGACTCGAAGAGTAGGCAAAAACTAAATGTTAGGTGAAAGGCATCCCTTGATCTGCGAGCTCCCTGAACACCCCTCCACGGCAACCTCTAGGAGCTTCGTACCCCTTAGCCTTGAATGCTAGAAGCTGGCACTCACAAGCTTTTTATTCTACCCGGACAATTCCAAACCCATGCCTAATGACAGGTACGGCGAGCTACTTAGGAATCCCAAAATTGCCTCAGAACTCTGCGACCTCGAGGACTGGCTAAGCAAGTACGGGGAACAACTAATCGCGTACGAGCCGTCAAGAATAGTTACTAGAACAGCTTGGGTAGCTAGGATAGCCCTGGACGAGGCGTACAAGGCTTTCCCAGGGGAGGAGCAGCAAGTCAGGGACTTCGTGGCCGAAGTCCTTAAAGAAAAGCTTCAACAGCTAAACGTACCAGTAGGCGCTGTGACCAGCGGCGACCTACATGGAACGAGGCAGGACGTGGTGGAAGTACTCCGCAGGATATTCCCGAACCTGGCGCAGACCGAGAGACCCTCGCTTCCAGTTATCCTCAGGCAGGAGGAGAGAGGACCCCCTCAGCCAGCACTACTCCAGCCGCAACCCCCGGCTAGGAATTATCTGTCAAAGTACATTTACGCCTGGGTAGCCACGCTCCTGGCCTCGGCCATTCTAATCCTCCTGCTGACGCGCGCGTTAAAATGATTTTTTCTTTGATGAATATTGCGTGGTTCGCTACTAGAGGTGCGCGCGAAGAGTTAACATTATAAAGGGGTGGCGGTAATTACTCCGCGCGTTCCCCGGGGACAGCCACCAGGCGCTCCCCAGGGCGCTCCCGCGCGCGGGACCGAGGAGGGGATGAAGCCCGGCGACGGGCGGACCCCATGACACCCCCAAGCCCCCAGAGCAACAGTTAGGGCGCGGTGAGGGGCACCCCGACCAAGAAATGACGGGCGCTATGAGGGTGCGCGCGCTGCGGACAAGGCTCTAGCCGCACCTAGCATTTACAAGTAAATTTCAGCCTATATATGCAGCGATAGAAATAAATTCCAAGGACGCCCCTTAAGATGTACACCCCTAAGCTTCCACGCCGGAACCTGAGGGCGGTAGCTTGGAGCACACACGGGAAGCCCTAAGGAAAAGATTGAACATAGCCGTCGAAGCCTTGGGAAAAATACTTGTAGGTGAAATTTCCACCCGAAAGGAGCTCAGAGACTTCCTGAGGCAGTCCTACATTGAGGCCGGGATAGAGCCCTTACTAGGGACAATGGCTCCCAGAAGAATGCTCTTCGACGAGGTGATGGTGTACGCTGTTGCAGTGCACGGGTTGGGCCTGCAGGAAGAAGTAGGGGCAATGGGCGACTTGTTTCAAAGGGAGAGAGTGTTCGAGGAGAGGGTCGAGCAGGCGGTGAGAGTAGGAGATCTCAAGCAGCTCGCGGAATTCGCATCCTCGCTAAGCGAAGACGAATACGGTCTCCTCCTCAAATACCTCTTTGCCCTGTGGTTGCTGGGGCGTTTAAGCGAGGAGTCTCTCGCTGCAGTACTGAACGAGCTAGCCCTCAACGCTAAGCTTTCACGCCACGCGAGGATCTACCGCGCCATAGTAGTCGCCTTCAAGCTCGCAGAACTGGTAAGTAGTGGACACGTGAAGACGAGGGCTGAGAAGGAAGCTCTAAAGAGGCGCATTGCCGCAGCTCTCGGAGATGAGAGGTCACTCCCCAAAGACGAGCTGGTGTGGAGCATAGCCGTAAACACCCTATGCGCAAGCGAGCAGGCAGCAAACAGGGCGCTCCGGCTCAGCTTGGAGGAGCTCGAAAGGGTGGCCGAAGACTCTCCGTCGTGGTGGTACGGCTTCGTCATGTCCAGGCAGGAAGTGGACCTAAAGCTATCATCCCTCCCCCCAGAGTGGCTCAAGGCCTACCTACTCTTGGAGAAGCGCCTGCGCAAGCATCTCCCGAACCTCTCGAGGCTAATAGCGCTCGTATTAGTGGAACAGTTCATGCACACCGGTAAAGAGCCTGGCTACGTAAGGGGGTATGCAATGAGAATAAGCCCAATAGATCCTCTGAAAAGCCTCCTAGACCCCGCCACATCCCGATGGAAGGTAGCACACATGCACCTAAAGCCTAAACCCGAGTTCGAAGTAAGAGTGGAGTCAACACACGAGATAGTCGTAGTAGATAGGATTCCGGCAAGCCAGGCACTAAGCCTGGGCGTAAGCGGGCTGAGGCAGAGAATATACGCACAGCTGAGGGAAAACCGAGAAGTCAAACTGAGGACGGGCGACGCCTTCACAGACAACTGGCTCAAGCTAGCATCAACCATAGCGGCAGTAAAGATCGTTGGAGAAGCCTTCTCAACAGGTCTCCCAAAGCCCCCCACACGTATACTGCTGCAGACCGCCCTAGACGACTGGCAAATAGAGCTTAGAGCCAAGAAGAGGAGAATAGAAATCTACGTAAACAAAGCACTCATAGGCACGGCTAAAATCCACCAAGACATAGGCAAGACGATACAAACAATAGAAAACATCCTGAGAAACAACACTCCAAAGGAAATAAAAGAAAAATACCTACAAACACTCACGCAAGAAGTGAGAAACACTCTCCAAAAACAAGCATTCGCTCACATCTCGTAGCAAACATTTCCCAGAAGGTTTAATGTCTTAAGGTAGCAAGCAAACATTTCCCTCGAAGTTAGAGAGAAGTGGTATGCGTACATATCCTTCGAGGGAGAAGGCAGTTAGAGGAGGTCTAGTAGCAGGTATTGATATTGGCGTCAGCAACTTGATAGCTATATCCCACCACTGCGCGATGCTTCAGGGCGGGGAGGAGGTCAGCGCTCCCGGTGACGATTTTCCTCAGGATTGCGCCCTCTTAGAGCCTCGTTAACGAGCCTAAGCATCCTTTCAAGCATTACTTCCTCTTGTCTTATGTGCTCAAGCATCCTCTCTAAGTTAGACTTGAGCGAGTTCTCTTCCCGTCTCAGCTCCTCTAGCCTCTTCTCGAGGTACGTCTTGAGCTCGGCGAGCTCTTTGGTGCTTGATGCCACGACTCACCACTACCTAAGAAAAGCAAACACGCATATTTATTTAGCGCGCACTAGTACGCGCTACTATGGAGTGGATAGACGAGAAAACACTCCTGCTGTCAAAGAAGCTCAACGAGCTCGGCAAGCTGCTGCTGAAATTTGTCAAGGTGCTCGGTAAATACTCTGAATACGTGGTCGTATCCGGCTACGTTGCTATACTCTTTGGAAGAGCTAGGGCCACGGAAGACATAGACATACTAGTCAAGGACATGGATCAGGAGAACTTTGAAAAATTTTGGCGGGAAATACACAAGTCCTTCTGGTGTCTTAATGCCGAGAATTCGGAGGATGCGTTCAGAGTTCTCGGGGGACTAGCCTGAGGTTTGCAAGGAAAGGCGACATAATACCGAGCATAGTGCTCAAGACTTGTAAGAAAATGGTTGACTTTTTAACAATAAGTGATAGAATAAGAGTCATGTTTCCCAGCGGGCAGCACATATTCATCCCACCTATAGAGATGCAGATCGTCTATAAGGAAGAGGTATTAAAATCTGAGAAGGAATTGGAAGATGCTCTCCACCTAAGAGAGGTTTTCAAAGAAAAGCTTAATGAGAGAAAGCTAGAAGAATACAGAAAGGCGGTGAAAAGTGGATAGAAGAGAGTTCATCATTTACTGGGCAAGATACGTCAAGACGCGCAGAGACGAAGAATGGAGCGAACAACAAAGAAAACTAATAGATTCGCAGATAAAAAGCGTCCGCGAATTCTACAGGAAAAACCCAGAAATAGCCAAGAGGGTCCTCGAAAGGTACAGGCAAGGGTCTAAAAAACTAGCCTTGACATAGTCACCTCCAATAAATCTCAAATAATATTCCCTCCGCCCAGGAGTTAACAAGTGAGGTTGTGCGCGAAATAACCCTTTACACAGCATTGTTATGCTTTTGCTTTAAAAGGAGAAAAGCAAAAATAGCAATGTCTCAGCAAGAACCTCAAAGCCAACTCCTTAACCTAATTATGCTAAGAGGCTATAATGCTTGTAGCATTTAGATTTGCCGTATGCATCGTGTAGTTGGATCTTCTTGTTTAAAAGGAAGTATCACCTAGAGAAAAGCCCTTATTCAACAATTTTTTGTAGATACATGGTTGCCAGGGCAAGTACTATTGATGAAAACAGGAGTGTAACAAGTAAACCGTTAATCGCTGAAATTATGTCTCCATAGATTAACGTATCACGGAGGCTCGAGATAATATATGTCATGGGATTTACTACAGCGAAGGTTCTCAATGGCGCTGGCATTATGTCCACGGGGTACAGAGCGTTGCTAGTGAAGAAAAGAGGCATAACTATTGCCTGGAGTATCCCCATGAACCTCTCCCTGGTCTTCATGAAGACTGCAAGGATTATTGAAAGAGAGGTGAAGCCCACAGAACCAATAAGCAGTGCAAGTGTAGCTATTGTAAGGCTTGGGGGATCCAGTTTTAATTGAGCTCCACAGAGCAGGGCTACCGGGAGAACTATGAATAACTGCGTAACCGCCCTGACAGCGCCTGCTAGGGAGCGCCCCAGAACAATTACAAATCTGTCTACCGGTGAGGATACAAGCTTCTTTAATATCCCGGATTCGCGTTCCCAAACAAGCATTATGCCGTAAGCAAGAGCGATAAAGCTCGAGGACTGAAGAACGACCCCCGGAGAAATAAATGTCAAGTAATCTACGTTAGCCGTAGGGATGCTCCGCAACCTCTCCATCATTGTCCCAAACACCGCCAGCCAGAGGATTGGCTGAACAGCCCTTGTAAAGACCTCAGTGGGGTCGTGCCTTAGCCTCCTCAGCTCGAGCTCGACGAAAGCAATAGCCTGCCCCAAATACGAACTCAAACCCATGTCAACCGCCCGCCCTTATAGCTCTCCTCATTGCGCGTACATCACGCATCCCGCTAGCCTTTTCCGCCTCCTCGATGCTCATACCAGTCAGCTTTATGAAGACATCTTCAAGTGTAGGTCTACTCACAGTTGTCGACCTGACTTTTACACCCGACTTTGATAGTGTCTGGACAATTCTCGGAAGCATTGTAGAAGAGTCAGGTGTTAAAAGGACAAGCTGATTATTTGCAACTGACAACACCTTGAGTTCATCAATGTTTGAGAGTACCTGTGAAGCCTTCCCTGATTCCCCATCTATCCATACCTTTATGGTTTCTCCGCCCAGCAGCTTCACGAGTTCTCCCGGCGTACCTCTAGCTATGACCCTGCCCCTATTGAGAATAGTAACCTTTTCCGCATACCTTTCAGCCTCGTCCATGTAATGCGTATTGAAGAGAACCGTAACTTTGTACTCGCGCTGATACTCAAGCAGCTTCTCCCAAACAACTTCACGAGCCCTAGGGTCAAGCCCAATAGTCGGTTCATCTAAAAAGATAACCCTCGGCTTAACCATTAGGGCAGCAGCTATTTCAAGCCTCCTAATCATTCCCCCCGAGTAAGTCCTGACCAGTCTGCCAGCAGCCTCAGACAGCCCCATCAATTCAAGCACCTCACATATCATCCTATGACGCCTCTCGCTTGGTACCCCATATATCTTCGAATAAAAAAGTAAGTTCTCGTAACCAGTAATGTCCGTCCACACTGAGAACTCCTGCGGAACATAACTTATCAGCCTCCTAACAGCGCCCCCCTCCTTTGTTACATCGTAGCCGAGAACATAAGCGCGTCCAGAAGATGGTGGAATCTGCGTTGTCAAGATTCTCATGAGGGTAGTCTTTCCAGCGCCGTTGGGTCCAACGACAGCATGTATTTCGCCCTCATCTACTTGGAGGGAAACATCATCAAGGGCTTTTAGCCCCCCAGCGAAGACTTTAACCAAGTTTTCAACATAAATAGCATATTTCCCGTTCTCTTCACTAGGCATGAGACAACAAAACTTTTCCACTTTAATAAATGTTTTTTCTATAGAAGCTCTCCAAAAATATCTATTGAGCTGAAGCTTCAACAATACTTTCTCATCATATGTCTAGCGCGCGCTTTTGGACTAGCTAGTGAGACGAGGTCTTCTCGTAGCCTACCTTACACATGAAAGCAGAAACCTCAAGATCATGCTGGAAAAGGCACCACTAGGCGTAGTCAACTATTGGGGAAGTGAGCCCGGCCGAACAGTAATAGCGAGGACTCTCTCCTCAAATCCCCACAGGCACGGCTCGTTGTAAATGGTCCAATGACAGGCTTCTCTATGATAGATGCGGAAAAAGCTACCGATGAGACAGCCGAGAAACTTGCACTTGAAATGATTCCTTACGACTAGCAACTATGTAGCTCACCAACCCAGGCAGCGTTTACTGGTACAAGGCAGGAGCTCCAGCTATTTGCAGAGAAATTGGCCTTCTCGCTAGACCGTATAGGTAGGGAGTACCCCATAAACACGGAGAGTCTCCCATACCAGCTCTTCGTGCTACGTAGAAGTCTAGAACTAGCGGGGGGCAAAGGTCATCGCAAGCCAGGATCCACGTAATCCTTGGACTATAGTCTTGTCCGAGGAAAAGAGCACGCTAGCCACTCTCCCAGGGAACTCTTTGCTTATCCTTTATACAAGGAGAAGATTCCTAAGGAAATTATAAGGGTTTTTCACTAAAGGAGGTCTTAAACCTCGTGACCAGTCTCCCAGGTAACCCTGCCTATGAGGGGGGTAGCGCGCGCGCTAAGATGCCCAAGAGTTAAGAAAAATTTTTATACTTAGCCTTCATATCATTCTTAGCATTAATTATGGAACTTAGCAAAGTAAGTAAGAAGTATCTCACAAGTGTCCCAGCGGGGATTAGGAAGGCTTTAGGGTTAGAGGTAGGGGATATTCTCGCATGGAAGGTGGAGAATAATAAAGTAATCATAGAGGTAATTAAGAACCCGGCAAAAGCTTTACGTGGAAAGTATGATGACTCCTCCCTTACTTATGAATCCGTAGAGGAAAAAGCCGACGAACTTATTATGCAGGAGATTGGAAAATGATCATTGAGCTAGACTCTTTGATAGCATACGTGAACAAGAAGGACAAGCATCACGAGTTAGTAAGTAAATTCTTTGAATACGTAGCTGCAGGAAAGTACAAGAATGTAAAGGTGGCAACTTCAGCTTATCTAGAGTATTCACTACTCCTTAAGTCGAAGGGCTACAGCGAGGCTGATGTCAGGGAGGATCTCCTTTACTTCAGGAACTTTCCGAATCTGAGAGAAGCCCCTTTAACACTTGAAGTGTTTATTAAGGCTTCAGAGCTTAGAGAGAAGTATAATCTTTCATTCTTTGACTCTTTACATGTAGCTACTTCTTTGCTCTTTGATGGAGTTATTGTGTCGCTTGACAAAGCTTACAGGTCTATTAAGGGTCTAAAAGCCCTGAGACACGACGAAGTTCCGGTAGATGTTTTCTAGTGTGTGAGGTTTAGTAGCTTATTCTCGGCTCCAAGAAGAAAGTGTTTGTAAGAATCTATGGTTGATCTCTTTTTCCAAGAATTCTCATGTGGACTGGACGAGTTCCTCCACGTCTACAATTATTGGACCATATTTTTCTAGACCTGTGCATCTTTCTGGGTCGCCAGTTACAAGCACCATTTTCCTCTGCAGGGCTATGACGACGTTGGCTAGTCTTCGAATGTTGCAGGGGTAGAGTAGTGGGTGAGCTCTCCCATCAGCATTGAGATTTTTTCGTAGAGTGCATCGTCAAGGGCATCAATAACGTTGCATATTTTCCGCATGACCTGGAATATACTCGTGGAGAGCGGGGTTTTTCTCGTATAGTATATAGAGGCTGCAAACTCTACTAGCGAGAAAATTGTAACGTGAACATTGAATCTTGAAACGATTATAGGTATAAAGTCCCGTGGGCGAAAAACATAGATACATCCCCCACGTAGAGAAAAGCTCGCAATGATGACTGAACTCCCCGTCCGATGGGTGAAGAAGTTTCTGGTCACTGAGGAAAGTTAGCGCATGCCAACACCGTCCTCGAAGTCCCTAGCGCGCTTCCACGCCCACCGGCTAAATCACAGATGACTGAACACCACTTTAGAGGTGCTTTTTTACCCAGTCCAGGACCTCCCCCTCGATCCTGCGCCTAACTTCGTAGTCGTCGAACACGTGTCCACCACGCTCAATCTCTACAAACTTCTTCTCGACCCTCAGCTTCTCGTAGAACCGCTTAGCCTGGCTGATCGGCACCATAAAGTCGTCAACAGCATGTACAATCAGCGTGGGAGCCCTCACCTCCCCAGCCAGATCCATAACAGAGAAGCCCATAGCCTCCATCGCGCTTGCCTCCCTCCACCTGTTAGGACCCCAGTAAACGTAGCCCCCCTCAAACCTAAACATGCCCCTAACCCCCTGGGCAAGCTCCTGCCAGTCCAGCGCAGGTGAAAGGAGCACAAGGGCACCCACATCGTCACGGCCAGCAGCAAGGCTAACCGCGACACCCCCACCCATACTCAGCCCAACAACGCCGAAGCGGGTCCCATCCACGCTTGGATGACTCTTCAAGAAACTAGCAGCATTACGTGCATCCTCCACGGCAAACGAGATCCTGAACTCCTCAAAGGGCAAAGGACTATCCCCGTGGCAGCGAAAATCAAACCTCAAAGCAGCGTACCCAGACCCGCACAGAAACCTAGCCATGTCCGTATAAAGCCTGCCACTCTCAGCCTTATTCCCAGTAAACCCATGCAGAAAAAGCACAGGCCTAGAAACACTGGCAGGAAGATGGAGGACACCTGCAAGACCCACACCGGCACTAGGAACCCAGACAAGCTCCTCACTACAACCACTCAAATAAGACCCTTGCCCAGCCACACAAACATCTACATCGACAGACATATATCGTTTTCCCATAATCTAGGAGCGCTATGGCTATGCGGGGAGCAATGCTGACCTGCATGTTAAGCCTAGAAACAAATGCTTGATACATTCCTCAAGGCTTTGCGTAAAGTTTTATTAACCATCAGTTCATAGCGCGCGCTTAGGCGTACGGCGTGGTAAAGGCTACCGGGCCGGAACGTACCATGGAAGAGCAGCTGAGCCACTCAAACTGGCTAAGACTCCGTCTCGTTTCGATATAGTGGTAACAAAGGTTATGAAATACGTGGGGGTATTCAATGGTGTTCTTGCTGCTAGTGCTCCTTTACATCGTACAGGGTCAACCCATACTCGCGCGCTAATACAAGAAAATAAGAGAAATAGCAGTTGCCTTTGGAATATCCCTTTAACGCTGGCTTCTTCAAAAGCCTCTAAGGCCAGGCACTACTTGGAAGCCTTAAAAAGATAGGACTCCCCCATGCATCAGGAGAGATATGAGTTATAGTTATGAGGAATTAGATATATTGAGAAAAAGAGCAGAGGCTTTTCTCAGAAATGCTAAAAGATTATTAGATGAGGGAGAAGCAGATTTAGCAATGTTTAGCATGGAGCAATACGAAAATTCTAAAATGTTCGCGAAATAGTTGAGGTTTGAATGCGCTCGCTAAACTTCTAGCCACTAAGCATGTCGATTTTTGCCGTTAAAGTGTAGCCTTGTCTATTATACGCCCTGACCTGACCTGTGGAAACCGTGTATAGTTCTGTCTGTGTGTAAACGGTACGGATGGCCCGGGTGTGTTCTAGGAGCTTGACAAATTCTAGGCTATCGCCACTTATCTTCAGCACTAGGATTCCGCCTGAGTTTGCCTTCCACGACTGTATCGGGACGAATACTTCCCTGGTTGCCGGGTCGAATGTAAACGCGTGGTGGTCTGATAAGATGTTGGACCATGCGTCGAGTGTTACAGTTGATGTCTCCTTTATGTTTGTGGGGTCACTCACGTCGAATAGTGTGATTTTCAGCTTCCTGTCGTCTGCGAGCCCGACTCCTAGAAGTGTCTTGTCGTCGATGGGGTGTATGTACTCGCTGAAGCCCGGAGCCTTGACGTAGCCGAGGACTCTTGGTTTAGAGGGGTCCGAAACGTCTATCGCGAAGAGCGGGTCCACTCGTCTGTATGTTACGAGGTAGAATGTTTTGCCTACTAGCCTTGCGGAGTAGATTCTTTCTCCCTTTGCGAGACCAGTCAACGAGCCTTTTATCCTAAGGTCTTGGACATCTACAATGTACAAGTTGTTTTCCGGCTCCTCTACCCTTACGGGGTATACAACGAGGTGTGTAGATGGTACAGGGGTGATAGGGGTCTCGTTGAACTTGACTATCTGTATTGTCGTCTTGCCATCTGTCTGTATCTCTATTTTCATGGTTGTATTGTATGGCCTGTAAACAATCCCGACGACTCGCCCCATCTGAGCATAAACCTGCCACCTAGATATTGTTGTAGCTACAATGAAGTTGTCCCCCATTTCTTCCATCGAGAACTGATCCAGCACGCCGCCGTCTACTTCGAATCTTCCAAGGCTAGCTACCCGCAACCCGTCTATGCTGAAGACATAGAAGTACGTCTTGTCAGTCATCGGCCTTAATTGCTGCATAACTTTTTTCACTATTTCCTCTGCCTTCTCGTAGCTCAGAGTTGCTAGATACTTTTGTAGCTCGCTTAGGGCCTGCACGTATTGTCCCTTGCTTATGAGACTTGATATGTTGGCTTTTACTTCAGTGGGTAGATAGTTTAGAGAGGCGTTTAGGAAGTAAAGATAGGAATCTTCACCAATGTTTCTCTGAACAGCGAGGTAAAGCCTTTCCCTGCACATATACATCCATGTTGAGGGGCTAGAGGTAAAGGCGAATGCTGTTCTCTTACCTGTGTCTATGTCCATTGCAACTATGACTATGTAGCTATTGGCATAGGGGTCTATTTTCGCTATGGAGCTTGGTGGGAGGGGCTGCCCGTCTATTACTGGAAGCTTGACTTCTAGTGGAAGCGTGGCGACGAGATATATCGTATTGTTGAGAAGCCTGGAGCCCATAGGCATCCCATAAATGTATGTTGAGTAAAGCAACTCGGGTTTGACCGGTGTAGAAAGGGAGTATACGCAGATAGACGTGTTGGATATGCCAGCTGATATGGGGACTTCGGGTCCCATTGAGCCCTGGATCCTTATCGGGCTGGCCGTGTAATAGACAGAAATGACGACCAGCCTGTCTCCTTGGAGATATATGCCATATATGTTGCCTTCCGCTAGGTCTATAACGCTTACCACCCTCTTTTCCCGCATGCCTACGACGTTTACCTTTGAGCCGCTTGCCACTGCAAGAATACCGTCCTCAGCCTTGACAATGTCTGGCTCATCAACGCCTACTACCTGCACATTTGTTTTTGATGGCGTACTTGGGCTTTGAGGGGCTCCTTCGGGCGTAGCAGTCGCAGTTGTTGCAGGTATTGTTTGTGTCTCGCCCCTAACCAGGTAATAGGGGGGACCCATGTAGCCTTTGCTTGAGGTTCTCTCCTCAACAAATCTAAGAATCTCCTCGATAGACTGGAAGCTGTTCGCGCCGATCGGGTAGAACTCTAAGAGAGACTGCATAGTGGCAGTCTTAGGTTGAATTTTGGGGCTTTGGAGGTTTGCTGGACTTGTCGACCAGAAAAGATTTAGTATTATGGGCGCGGCTACGCCTAGAACGAGTAGCAAGACAGCCAGTGCCATATATTTTCTTTCCATTTGCATCAAGAAGTATCTATGCAGGTTGCTTATCACTGTATGTCTTGGACACTTTCGTTCAACATTTGAACAACCAATGATTAATATAATGGAACAGTTGTCTTATGAATAGATGAGTGTAAAGGGCGAACTAGAAGGCATAGCTCTCAAAATATACATCTACCTCCTAGAGTCTAACGAAGATGCAGGCGTAAGGGAAATAGCCAGAGACCTAGGTCTCCCTGTAAGCACTGTTCACTACCATTTAAAGCGTCTAGAAGAGCTGGGCTACGTTGAGAAGACCACAGACGGCTACAAAGTTGCACAGCGACTAAAGCTGAGAGACTACATTGTTATTGGTAGCAGGGTTATCCATAGATTCACCCTTTACTCTTTCTTCTTCCTCGGCTTTGCCATCGGTGAAACAATACTTATCCTACAGTCTCAAACAATAAATCCCGACAGACTAACAGTGTTGATAGCCACCATCCTAGCTTCCCTCATATTTGGCATAGAGCGCCTAAGAATAAAACAATAGCTCTTTGCTCGCTATCCAGCCATCCCAGCCAGCTACTCCTCTTGACTACTATGAGCCTCTCCATCTCGCGCGTCATCTACTTTATCGGAGCCGATATAATTGGAGACATGCTTACCACTAGGGATGTTGCCTCGTAAAGCAACACTTAAATTAAGAATGATTTTCTAAAGCCGAACGGACGACTCATGGCTATAGACGTTGTCGTTGCCCCAACATACCTCTACGTCAGGAGCCGGGCCCCAGAAAACGATCCACCCCTAAAGCTAGCATTTGGAAAAGCATTTGACAGGGCCATCTCACAGTACAACTACTACTCGATGCATACATCCAGGTCGCTACTTGGGAAAGCCCAGAGATGCGCAGTGGCAGTACTCAAGAGCGAGCTAGAAAACATGGGCGTAAAAGTTTCAAGCGAAGAGCTAAAGGAACAGGCGAGGAAGCTGTGGCGCATGCTGGCCGCGTGGTACAAGAGCCCCTACGTAAGATACCTTAGGCCCAAAACCCACGTGATAATAATGAGGAGCGGGGACTTCGTAGGGGCACTTTACGCACAGCCCGACTTCGAAGACGCTGTTGGACAGTTCTACGAGGTCAAAAGCTTCGACATAGAAAAAGAGCCAAGGAAACACGTCCAGGTCCAGGCAGGAGTATTCTCACTGCTTGGACCCCTATTCCTGGTTTACTTCTCGGAGCAAGACGGGTACTACACGGTCAAGCAAAAATTCGTCCCAGGCGACCCCCAAGTCCTGGACGACGTTGTAGAATTCCTCAAATCTAGGCCAGAGGGATCAGAGACACAGCCCCTGGAAAAGCTCCTGGGGAGTTTTCCCTCGAGGGTATATGTAAAGGAAAACTATTGGAAAAGAACAAATAAGATATGAGTATTTCTTATTGCCTCCCTCTATAGACCCATAGAATACAAGGATTTATTAACACAGCAAAGGATTATCTTTTCAGGGGCAGGTGGTCGCGCTGAGCATTAAGCTCTACAACGAGATGACGGGGAGAGCAGAACACTTCTACCGGATCAGTGACAACGACGCGTCTGCAGGAAGATACGACATCGCGCTTTTCCACCTCGAGCAGGCTGTCCGGCTCGCATTAAAGGCATACCTCCTGAAGACCATGGGAGACTTCCCTAGAACGCACTCGATAAAAGACTTGGTTGAGCTAAGCGGAAACAGTTGCCTCACGAGGCTTTCCAATGAGAAATGGTACATCCTCGACATACTTGAAGACGCGTACACAGGGGCAAGGTACTTTGTCCGTAGTTATGGTGAGAAAGAATACGTAGAGGCGAAAAACTTCGTGGAGGGAGTCTTTCAATGTATAGGCATATCGAGTACCTAAAAAAGACAAGAAAAGACCTAGAAGAAAACCTCGAAAAATATCTCTCAGACCTCAAAAGCCTTGCAGAGAAACATGGCAGCAAAGCATACATCTTCGGCTCCTACCTTCGGGGAGAAAACATAGCCGCAAGCGATGTAGACATTCTCATCGAGATACCGGACAACATCGACAGACTCAGCGTGCTACACGAGGCCAGAAAGCTTGCACCAAACACGAAAATAGAAATACACGTTCTCAACAAGAGAGACGCAGAAATCTTCAAAGAACTAATTAAAGATTACAAAGAAATAACTCAAAGTGGAAAATATGAAAAATAATGATTGGTGTTTCTAGGCAACCCTTATTGGGGGCTAACACGTGAACTTTCTTCTGCAATTCTGTTGAGCTCGCTTTGGACTATTGCTGGCATTACGATGTCTACAAAATAAGAATAGTAAGAACCACAAGATTGCATTTTCTTTTTTAGTGACTTTTGCAAACCCCTCTGAATATTTATAAAGCCAGTACAAGTTCGCAATTGGTATTACTATTAGCCAAGCAGTTGGTATTTGTGCACCTAGCTCATTTAGCTCATTTTTTGTTTTAACCAGCCAGTTAGAGAAAATAAATTCCTAGTGTTATTATTCCTAGCAAGTACACTTTTACTATGCTTCTTTTTAATTGGGCATAACATGATATTATTTATTTTTCATCTACTTAATATTTTCGACGATGAAATTCCTCTGTTTTAACCTGTTTTTGTCCTTTGAAGAATTTTTGAATATGTTATACACATTTTTGAGCCGAATCAACACCCTGGGTAAAAGTTAAATTCTGATATTTACCTTTGGTTATAGCGATGATGACTGAACTCCCCGTATGAATGGTGATGAGGTTTCTGGTCACTGAGGAAAGCTCTAGGAGTGCATGTGACACGTGGCCACATTCCATAGCAACCACAGTCTTTAGAACTGTGAAATTTGTTTAACGTTAAACTTTTTAGGAAAATGTTTAACATTTTAACTTGTGGCTGAAAAATACACAGTGAAGGTTCACAAGAAGGGATTGATCGTCATACCCGCAGAGGTCAGGAAGAAGCTTGGCATAACGCCTGGCTCAAAGCTTCAGCTTTACGTAGAAGGGGACTCTATCCGCATAGTTGTACCTCAGGACCTCAGAAGCCTTTTCGGAGTCGATGGCGAAAGGGCACTCGAGGTTACTAGACTTATATTGGAGGAGAGGAAGAGAGAACGTGACTCCGAGATTCGTGCTCGACTCTAGCGCGGTCTCACTATACTTTGCCGGCAGGAAAGAGGTTGGACGCTTCATAGAAGATGCATACAGGGGTAGAAACCAGCTCTACATGTGTGAAATTAACGTTGCCGAATTCCTCTACAACACAGCTAGGGTCCTTGGATGGGAAACAGCTATCATAAGGCACTCCGTCCTCCGTAATAGTCCAGTCAAAATTGTAACACTGGACGAGGAACTTACACTAGAATCTGCCCGTTTAAAGCACAAATACTGGAACAAGCTTTCTCTTGCAGACGCATATCTGGCCGCCCTGGCAAAACGACTAAGGGCAACCATTGTAACCGCCGACACTAGTCTAGCAGAAATAGACGAGGCGGAGACCGTTCTCATACCTCTTTAAACTTACTTAAAAGTTCCATGCCTTGCAAACTTTTAACACATGGTACTTACCAGATTGTCGATTGTCTCTTTTACAGGTGCCTTTTTACCCAGTCCAGGACTTCACGCTCAATCCTACGCCTAACGTTGTAGTTTTCGAAGACGTGGCCGCCGTGCTCTATCTCTATGAACTTTTTCTCTACCTTTAGCTTCTCATAGAACCTCCTCGCCTGACTTATTGGTACCACCATATCGTCTACAGCGTGGATGATTAGGGTGGGGGCCTTAATTTCCTCGGCAAACCCCCATTACCGAGAAATTCATCGTCTCCATGGCGTAGACATCCCTCAACCTGTTGGGTCTCAAGTAAACATATCCCTCTTCAGCCCGGAGTACGCGCTATATTTTTTTACTCGCTTACAGCTTTAGACTTGGAGTTAGGCTATGGCAGTGCCGCGAGCAGCTACACCGTACAGGATATTTCCCGAAGAAATAACAATTGAAAACTTTAAGAGCATTAAGAGCTTAGCACTTAAGCTTAAACCTGGTGTAAACCTGCTAGTAGGACCTAATGCCTCTGGAAAAACGAATATCCTTGAAGCGATATACTTCCTCTCCAAAGCGATTTCGCGCTCAGAACTGTTGAAGATACCTTACGCACCTCACATACCCCACTACTGGAGCCCTGAAGATCTATTTTACATGAGGCAAGTGGAAAATCCGATTAGCTACAGAATATTATTCAGGGTCTCAAAGAGGAAGGAGGATAAATGTTTAAAGCATAATGTTAGCTTCACTATAAAGTTCTCGCTTTCAAGCAACAGAGAAAGTATTGAGCCATCATATGTTTCCATAGATTGGGGGACTGCAAAAATAGAAATTTACGATGACTTGATGAACGTGTACATTAACGTTAAATATTTTCCCTCATATGAAGAGGTTCTCAAAAAAATAATAAAGGATAGAAATACATTTACTCCTTTTCATCGTGTATTGACTGAGCTGTATAGAAAACTATCCGAGCTCAAAGAATCCATAACATTACCGCCTACTGAAGAATGTATTCTATTAACACAAAATAAATTACAACTTGAATTTGGTGAAATTTCCATAGTAAAGTTTTTCTTACAACCATTTTTCATTGGGTTTACCGAGTTTGAAAATATAGTTAGTTCAGCACCGAATCACGAGGAGAAGAACTTTGGGCTTCTTGAAATACCTGGAATAAGAGTAACACCATCGCCTAGTTTCAGGTTTCCCCACCATCCCATAGTACCTTTGTTAATACATTGGCATGAGGCTAGGCTGGAAGATTTTTCAGGCTTTCCAATGACTAAAACAATAGTAGATCTTGATACCATACGAAATCTTCTTGAAAAA
>Ga0326760_1000077_pt1 | contig 55412 bp, 52 predicted proteins | sample GCREP_S_FD_207668 | JGI IMG/M metagenome (GOLD analysis project Ga0326760, IMG submission 207668) | Hot spring sediment microbial communities from Geyser Creek Basin, Yellowstone National Park, WY, United States - GCR.EP_S | ecosystem: Environmental > Aquatic > Thermal springs > Near-boiling... | reverse complement strand
TATCAGAATCCACAACCACAATAGTACTATTACCAAAACCCATTGATGGAATACTGTTAGCCATAGGCGTACTAACAGCACTATTCTACTTCTACTTCACCATAGAATTCAAAGGGCCACTAAACACAATAGCAAGGATAGGCAGATACACTCTCGTAGCAGGTTTTGGAGGTAGCTTCGCACTGACAATAATGAGCAGAGTCACACTATTCATTGGGAGACTTAGATTCCTATACTTCACATATCCAGCACCATACATATGCGTACTGGCAGGGATAGTGCTGATAATAGGGATAGCAATGGACTATATGAAGAAGGGTAAAACCGCATAAACTCAAAACTTTATTTTAATTTTTTTACTTTTTTAGGTTGACAAATTCAATTAAACTTCAATTCTTATTCTACCTGTGAAAACCTTCTCAGCTGGGCCTATCATTTGAAGCCTATCTCTAATGACGATCTTAAGCATTCCACCACGAACATGAACATCAACAATCCCACTCTTAACCAATCCAAGGCGATGAGCTACAGCAGCTGAAGCCGTTGAACCAGTTCCACAAGCATAAGTTTCATCCCAAACACCACTCTCATAAGTCCTAACCTTAATGGAATGATCATTTAAAACTTCAACTAGATTTACACATATACCTTCAGGGAATATCTTCTTATTCTTGGATATGGCTTCAGCATACAAGTTTATGTTAGCCTTATCCACATCATCCAAGAATATCACTACATGGGGGACGCCTGTATCAACGATGGAAACCTCAACATCTCCGATCAATGGGAAATTAACACGTCTAGCTATAAGCTCATCTTCATCATTGAAATCAAGCTTAACATACCTCTTCAAATCCTTAAACCTACATTTCAAAACACCCATATCAGCCTTAAACCATCCATCACCCACCTTCTCCACAAACTTCAATCCAGCCCTAGTTTCAATTAGCAACTTATCTAAACCAAGCCTTTCCGACAAATATGCAGCTACACAACGTAAACCATTACCACACATCTCAGCCTCAGTTCCATCAGGCTCCAAAACCCTCATAAACCCATGAGCACCACAAGTGGATGGAACAATGAATAGTACGTCATCAGCGCCCACGGAAAACCTCCTACGACAAACCTTCATGGAGAAAGCACCCTTAAAAGCTTCAGGAACAACTTCACCACCCAACTCATCCACAATTATGAAATCATTACCACAACCATGATACTTCACAAACTCAACATCCAGAATCATAAAGATCCAATAGAATAGGTGTATAGGGAGTATAAATAGGCAACGAAACGATAAAGCATATAAATAAACAATACACTTTATGATTAGTATAACTATGAAGCTGAAAGCCACAATCCATTGCCCACGGTGAAAATAATGACGCAAATAACGATACCAGTAATACAGCCAATACAAACCATAACCCTCATAACAATAATATATGCATTTACATGGACAATAATGATAATCCACGCAATATACTATTGGACTGGAGTAAGGGGGGAAGAGGCAAAGAAGGTTAAAGCAAAACTCAAAGAATACCCAAAAACAACCATAATAATACCAGTAAGAAATGAAGAAGCAACAACAATAATTGAATTACTCAAAGCACTATCAAAACAAACATATCCAAAAGATAAAATGGAAATAATCATTGTAAGCGACGATACAGAACAAAAATTCAAGGAAATAAGGGATAAGATAATGGAAGCAACATGCGTGAAGGGGTTGGAGGTAAAAATCTATAGGAGGGAGGAGCCTAGAGGATTCAAAGCTGGAGCACTAAACTATGCACTAAAAAGATCCAATGGAAAATACGTCGTAGTATTCGATGCAGACACAATACCAAAAGAAACATTCCTAGAAGAAACCATAACACACATGGAAACTGAAGAGCTAGATGCACTGGCAACAAAATGGTCAACAAAGAATATGAATGCATCACCAATAGCAGAAGCACAAGCAGTATCCATGGAATTCCTAACATCAATAATAATGAGGGGGAAGAAGATACTTGGAAAACCAATAATAATACCTGGAAGTGGATGCATATTCAAAAGGGAAACATTAATAGAAGTTGGAGGATGGGATGAAGAGGATGGATTGGGGGAAGACTTGGAAATATCAATGAAATTGATACTTAATGGGAAGAAGATAGATTACATGGATGAAGTAGATGTGGAAGTGGAGGTACCATTAAGCTATGAAGATTTCAAGAAACAGCAATCAAGATGGGCATATGGAGCAATACGCGTACTACTGAAAAACATACCAAAGATGGTTAAAGCAAACATCCCATTAACATGGAAGATAGACATAGCACTACACCTACTACAATACCATGCAATACTAGCAAACTTCGCAATAGCAATACTCGCACTACTATCAATAATCATAAAAACAGATCTAATGGCACAAGCAACATTCCTAATACCAATAACAATAGCATTATCAGCATTGGAAGCAACAGCATACATGCATACTGCAAAAAGACTTGGATTGAAAACCTGGAGGAGCATAGTAATAATGGGGAGATGCACAGCCTTAGCAGCAGTCCTAGCACCACAAGTACTAATACAAAACATAAAAGTGATAGTTGGAAGGAGGGGGAAGTGGGAAGTTACACCAAAAGGGGCTTCTGCAAAGAAGACTAGTAGTAGAAAGGCTGCAATAATAGAGAATGTGACGACCATAATGGGGGTTATGGCAATGCTCACACTAATAATACTGGGATACGGAATGTCAGCACTATGCATACTAACACTAACACTACCATATGCATATGTAGCATGGAAAACAAACAATCATAAATGGTGAAAACCATATAAAGCCAAGGACACATAATCAATAACGAAGGATATGATGAGAGAATATTATTCTAGGCAGATAGTGTTAAGGGAGCTTGGAGAAGAGGGGCAAGAGAAGCTGATGAAATCAAAGGTGGCAGTGGTAGGGGTTGGAGGACTTGGAAGCATAGCCTCAACATACCTAACACTGGCTGGAGTAGGATACATAAGGATAATAGATCACGACATAGTGGAAATACACAACCTACATAGACAAGTACTATACGATCCAAGTGAAGTAGGATACCCAAAAGTGGAAGTGGCTGCTAGAAAGCTGGAGAAGATGAATCCACAAGTAAAGGTGGAACCAATACCAGAACACCTCAACACATCCAACGCAGAAAGATTACTGAGCGATGTAAACGTGATCGTCGATGGACTAGACAACATGAGCACAAGATACATAGTGAACAGGGTAAGCATAAAGCATAGGATACCATACATATTTGCAGGAGCCATAGGAATGGAAGGGAACATAACAGTAATAAGCCCACCAGAAACACCATGCCTAGAATGCATATTCCCAAAAGTAGACGACAACCTACTACCCACATGCGAAACAAGGGGGGTTATAGGGGCAACACCGGGAATAATAGGGGCTATTGAAGCCATGGAAGCAATAAAAATCATAGCTGGAATAAATGGAACATTAAAGGGGAAACTACTGGTATGCGACTTCAAAACCATGGAATTCCACAAAATAGAAGTAAGGAGAAGGGAGAACTGCCCAGCATGCACAGGAGGCGGGAGAATGGATATACCACCACCAAAAACCACATGGATATGTGGAAGAGGAGTTATAAACGTAAACCCAACAAAACCAATAAAAATAGACTTAAAGAAGTTGAAGGAGGAATTTTCAAAGAAACATAAAGTGAAGATAGTGACTGGAATAATGATAGCAATAGAATACGAGGGGAAAGATGTAAGCATATTCCAAAATGGGAGGATGATAATAAGGGGAGTGAAAAGCGAAGATGAAGCCATAAACATATACAACAAAATACTAAATGAAATCATTGAAACACAAACCTAAATAACCAATTAAAACATAAAGGTATACGCTGAGATCATGAGAAACCTAAAAATAGAAGATTACAATAGGTTCACGTCAGTATGCGACCCACAAATATCGCCAGACGGCAAAAGAATAGCCTTCGTAACAATAAAACCAGACACACAAGAAAACAATTACAAATCTAGGATATGGGTTATCAACATAGATAATGGAGAAGTAGAACTAACCACAAATGGACCCACAGACACATGGCCAAGATGGAGTCAAGACGGCAAAAAACTACTATTCATATCAAGAAGAACCATAAGGGAGGGGGAACCTGGAAACGAACTATGGATACAACAAATAAATGGTGGGGAACCAAGACTAGTAATGAAGAGTAGGAATGGAATAATACAGCCATCATGGAATCCAGACAACAAACACATCCTATACAGATCAACAGTGATGAGGGGGGAATTGGATCAAGAAGCAAGACTAATAGACAAAATACCCATATGGTTTGATGGAATAGGATTTACACACCACATAAACACACATCTATTCCAAATAGACATATACTCAAATGAAGTGGAACAATTAACTTCAGGAGACATAGACGTAGTGGAAGCAAAATACTCCAATGATGGAAAGAAGGTAGCATACGCAGCAACAACAAACTACATGGAACCAAGAAAACAATACCTACACATAATAAACCTCGAAACAAGGGAAACCATAAAATTAAAGCATATGGGAATGGGCATAGGACCACTAACATGGCACCCAGACGGTAAAAGAATAATATTCAGAGGAAACGACTATAGGAGAGGATACCCAACACATGAATGCATATGGCAAATAAACATAGAAACAGAAGAACTACAAAACCTAACCGGGAAAACCGGATACCAAACAAATCACAGCATATACTACGATCTAAGAGGACCATACCAAGCACCACAACCACCAATAATAGAAAATGATGAAATATACTTCACACAAACAAGAGGGGGGAGACACAACATATACAAAATGAACATGAAGACAATGGAAGTGGAAGACGTAGTTACAGGAGACTTCGTAATAGAAAACTTCCAAGTAAAAGACAACAAGATAGTATACACAAAGGTAACTGAAAAGATGCCAGCAGAAATCTATGTATGGGAGAATGGCTTAGAAAGAAAGCTAACAAGCTTCAACGATGAAATATTGAGGGAAGTGAAAGTGCAGGGACATGAGAGATTCCAATTCAAAGCATCAGATGGAGCCAACATAGAAGGATGGATAATGAAACCAACAGAATACAGGGAAGGGGAAAAGTATCCAACAATAATATTCATACATGGAGGACCAAAAAGCACCTTCGGATATGCATTCATGTTCGAACACCAAATATGCGCAGCCAATGGATACGTGGTGATATATGCAAACATTAGGGGTAGTGGTGGATATAGTGAAGAATTCGCAGATATAAGGGGGAAGTATGGTGAAAGAGATTATCAAGACATAATGGAAATGATCGAATACGTAACAAGAGAGTATAATTACATAGATGAAGAGAGAATGGGAGTAACGGGGATAAGCTATGGCGGATACATGACAAACTGGATAATAACGCAAACCAACAAATTCAAAGCAGCAGTATCACTAAATGGGATAAGCTGCTGGCTAGCTGAATTCGGAACCACAGACATAGGATTCCACTTCGTACCAGACCAAATAGGTGGAGACTGGTGGAACAATAGGGAGGAATGGATAAACAAATCACCAATAACACACGCCAACAAAGTTCAAACACCAATACTAATAATACACAGCATGGAAGATTACAGATGCTACCTAGACCAAGCACTACTATTCTACACAGCACTAAAATACCTCGGAAAAGAAGCAAAACTACTACTATTCACAAGTGGAAGCCACGTATTCAGCAGATCAGGAAAACCAAACCATAGAGTTAAAAGGCTAAAGCACATGATAGAATGGTTCAACCAATACCTAAAACAGAAAACATAAATACAAAAAGTAAAGAAAACAGTTGGTGAGAACATGGTTGAAGTGAAAGTGGAGCTACATAAGGGGGTAGGCCTAATAGCCACCACAGAAACAGGATTCACAGTGGTAATGGGAGGATCAATGGAAACAGTTGGAGCAGAAAAGAGGTACGGACCCTCAGCAATGGAACTAGTACTAGTAGCACTGGGAGGATGCCTATCATCAGTAATGCTAAGAATACTAAACAGCAGAAAGATAAATGTGGAAAACTTGGAAGTAAAGATTCATGGAGAAACCATGAAAGAAACACCACAAAGATACAAGAACATAGAAGTGGAAATAAATGCAAAAGGGGCTCCAAAGGAGGAAATACAAAGAGCAGCAGAACTAGCGGAAAAATACTGTCCAGTACTATGGACATTAAAAGAGAATGTAGAAGTACATTTGAAAGTTCAGTAAACCAAAACCAACACACTATTATTTATCAACATTTTTGAGAGATAGACTTGCAAAGGTCACAATCCATAAGATTACATTCGGAGTCAACAATCTTATGGAAACTGCAAAGTAAACCCTTAGCCCTCACAATCCTACATATACTGCACACTTCACCAACAAAAAACTTATAATCCACATTACCGGAAGCAAAGGATTTAGCAAGCAAATCAATATGCTCCATAATATCAGGATAATCCTCAACATTGAGAGCTCCACCCCTCAAACGCCTACTATAAAGGCTAATGGCAGGCTGACTAACCCCAAGAAGCTTTGCCACCTCAATTTGCTTAAAACCATAATTTAACATAAGCCTCTTAGCCAAAGCAGCCCTAACACTAGGCAAAACAAACTTAACAACAACTTCACATGGAATCAGCATACAAATCAACAATATAAATAAACAATGGCACAAAATATACTTGTTGCTAATGGACAAAAACTGGAAATCCAAAAAATTGAAACTAAAAGGTTATAAGCAATTTAAATTGAAATATGATTTGATGACGCACATTATGGATTTAATGTTATGGGTGGTAAGTAAGGGAAGCGAACTTGGAGGAGAATATGTGGAAGCAAGATACCAAAAGTTTCACAGCACAAGCATCGAAATCAGAGATGGGAAGATCGTTTCAGCAGCCCCTGGAATAGAGCAAGGAGTTGCAATAAGAGTGCTACTTAATGGCGCATGGGGATTCTCCACAACAAACAATATCGATAAAAGATCACTTGAAAACGCCCTAAACATAGCTACAAAAATGGCTAAACAAGCAAGCAAAGACTCTGAAAAAATGAATCTAGCACCAAGCAATGTGGTAATTGACGAAGTGAAAACTCCAGTGAAAGAACCACTAGAAGAAGTATCAATAGAGGAAAAGATGAAGTTCCTATTAAAGGCGGATGAAGCTGCAAGGAAGATATCACCAAATATAAAGACAACATCAAACTATGACGATTACACAGAAACGAAAATCATATGCACAAGCGATGGAACTCAACTGGAAATGAGAAATTCATGGGTTTACTGGGGAATATGGGCTTACGCTAGGGAAGCAGGATTAATACAATCATATAGGGATAGATATGCAATGCTAGGTGGATTTGAAGTAACTGAAAGAATGAAGGTGGAAGAGAGAAGCATGGAAGCTGCAAGGAAGGCTATGGAACTATTGAAAGCGAAACCTGCACCAGGAGGAAAATTCACAGTGGTAATAGATGGAGCATTATCAGGATTAATGGCGCATGAAGCCATAGGGCACGCATCAGAAGCCGATGGAGTACTAAGAGGGACAAGCATACTAAGAGGGAAACTTGGAGAAAAGATAGGCTCAGAACATGTAACACTAATAGATGACGCCACAATACCAGAAAGATTTGGAACAGACATATACGATGACGAAGGCATCAAAACACAAAGGAAAGTCATAATACAAAGAGGGATTTTAAAGGGATACTTAACCAATAGGGAAGCAGCTGGGAAAATGAGTCTACCAGTAACTGGAAATGCAAGAGCACAAGACTACAGATTCCCACCAATAGTTAGAATGACAAACACATTCTTCCAGCCAGGGGACATGAGCTTCGAAGAATTAATTGAAGACATAAAGTATGGGATATATGCGAAGGGTGGTAGAGGTGGACAAGTAAGCCCAGCTGAAGGCATATTCCAATTTGGAGCTCAAGAAGCATACCTAATAGTCAATGGAGAAATAAAGGAGAAGCTTAGAGACTTCAGCATGAGTGGATTCATACTTGAAACATTAAAGAATGTAACTGGAGTGGCAAAAGACTTCGATATATACCCAAGCTTCTGTGGGAAGATGGGGCAATCCATGAGAACCACATGTGGAGGACCACATATGAGAATAGAGAATATGATGGTTGGAGGGAGGGGGTAATGGAACTCATTGAAGCAGTAAAAATAGCTGTGGAGAAAGCATTAAAATATGGTGCATCACAAGCAGAAGCCTACGCCACAAGATCCAATAGGATAAGCATAATGACAGCCAATGATAGGGTAAGTGGAGTAAAAACTAGAGTTGGATCAGGTGAAGGTGTGGAGGGTATAAGTGTAAGGGTAGTCATCGGGAAAAGCTTCGCATATTCACACACAACAATACTAGATGAGGCGAGCATAGAGGAAACAGTTAAGACAGCAATAAAGCTCGCTAAAATTAAAGAACCAGACCCAGACTTCAAAACACTACCACAACCAAGAAAACCCCCAACAGTTGAAGGAATATATGATCCAGCAATAGAAAATCCACCAATAGACGAAATATTCGATGAAGCTAGAAGAATAGTTGGAGAAGGATTAGAGAAAGATCCAAACTTCAACACTATAAGTGCAAGCTTTAACTTCACATCAACAGAGAGAGCAATATTCAATAGCCTAGGAGTAGAGGTAAACTGGAAGGAGAGTACTGTAAGTACGGGAGTCACAATATTAGGAGAAAAGAATGGCGTTAGAAGCGTGGGATGGGAGGGGGAAGCATATAGGCAACTAAATAAGATAGATGCCAAAATATGCCTAGCAAAAGCCATTGAAAGAGCAAAACTAGGATTCAAAGTGGCAAAAATAGAATCTGGGGAAAAGACAGTTATATTCGATCCAGATGCACTTGAAACCCTAATGGAATATGCATTTGTAAGAGCAATAGATGCATATAACGTCCAAGAAGGGAAATCATACTTAACAGGGAAAGTAGGTGAAAAAGTAGCCTCAGAAAAACTAACAATAATAGATGATGGCACAATACCAAATGGGCTGAGAACAGCACCAACAGATGCCGAAGGAGTACCATCACAAAGAAACATAATAATCGAAAATGGAGTATTGAAGGGATACATATACGACAGCTACACAGCACATAGGGAAGGTAGAGAAAGCACTGGAAATGCCTTCAGACAATTCAGAACACCAATATCCATTGCACCAAGAAATATGATTATAACCGGAAAAGAGGTGAAACTGGAAGAATTAATAGGTGAAGTGAAGGAGGGGGTATTGGTAATCGGGGTAATGGGAGCCCATAGCACAAACATAGCCACAGGAGCATTCTCAATAACGGCAAACCCATCCTATGCAATAATAAGAGGAGAATTAGCTGGACAATTAAGAGGCTGCATGATAGCAGGAACATTCAAAGAGATGCTAGAGAAATATGCTGCACAAGGAGACGACGTAAAACAAAGAGGCACGCTCATCGCACCATCAGTGAAGTTTGAAGGTATAAGAATAACAACATAAACAAAATAATATTTTTTAGATAAATATATTGAAAAAAATAGAAAAACTCTACAAAAATTGACAGAAAACTTTAGGAAAAATAAGAGCAAAAGCGAAAAAAAGAGAGTTTTGAGAATACATAAAAAGCAAATTAAATACCATTAAACGGAAATAGGAAAAATGGAAAAAGATAGAAATGAGGGGGAATAAATGAGTAAAATTAGGAAAAATAAAAAATGTGAAAACCCTTATTAGATATACCAATGCTAAGTTAAAAATAGGTATAGAAAATGCCCAAAGCTAGATGTCCAATATGCGATGAAATGATAGACCTAGGAGAGAAGCCACATGTAGGAGACGTAATAGAGTGCCCATCATGCGGAGTATCACTATCCATAGAACAAAAGGGACGCAGATGGAGCTTGAAAATAGTGGAAGAAGAGGAAGAAGAGGAAGAGTGGGGAGAGGAGGAGCTAGAGGAAGAAGAAGAGTGGGAAGAAGAAGAGGAACTGGAGGAGGAAGAAGAGGAGGAAGAAGAAGAAGAAGAGGAATGGTGAAATCCCCATATGGGGATCTCCCCCATTTTTCTGCTATAGGAGGTGAAAAATATGGCCGAGAAGAAGCCTGAGGAGAAGGGCAAGAAGAAGAAGAAATAAAATGCATAAACAACTTAAACAAAATTAAATTCTTTTTTATTTAACTTCTATTTCAACATCATTAGAAAAGCTTTTATCTAGATTACATGTAGCTTTAAATCAGAAATCTATTATGCCATTTTACATAGTATTGAGTGATGAAGAGAAAATTAACGATATAGTTGGGAAATCTAAAACGGTTCCATTAAAACTTAAAAAACACCTATTCATAGCAAATAGGATAGATGAAAATTTCCAAGAGAAGATTAATGAGGAGGATCGCATACTAATTCTGAAGACGAGTAGAAGTGTGGAAAGAGCGGAAATAGATTATGAGAGCAACGTATTCAATCTTGGAAGCCTGATATTATTGGCTTATGAGCCATTGGAGGATGCAAATGCCAATAGGGTTATATACAGATTGATTGAAAGATCACCATGCTTTAAAGCTTCGAGCCTAATATACCTCTTCCCATACATAAACTACGACAAGTATATTGAGAGGAGGATAGTTTCTCCAAGCATGATAATAAGGAAGATAATAACATATGGGGGGAGAGCTATAAGTGCATCAAGACTTAAACTAATATATCCAAGTGATGGGAAACCACTTATAGAAGATTTAGAGAGAAACCTTATGAAGAGATTAGAAAAGATTGGTGATGCTATTCAAAAACATAAAATGCAAGAGAAGACTGTTAAAATGAAGACACTTCTAGAAATGAGGAGTGAAATAAAAATTATAAGAAATTTGGCAAAAGTATATCATGAAGAATTAAAAATAAATTTGAAGACTATAGAATCAAAAATCATAAACATTGCAAAAACAGTAAACCAAATGATAGAAGAAACTAGAGATGGTGAAAATAGCATATAATAAGCATTACATGTTGGAATTTACATTCTTAGATATCAATTTGATATCCCTTGAAGCAACATACGGTGTTATAAACATGCTGATAAGAACACTTACAATGACAACTACAAAGCAGACATTATTATAGAGCCCAGGGTCACCAACAAACAGTCCCTTTGGATCATAAATTAATGGAAGCCTAGAAGCAACTAGAGTTGATAGACCATTAGCTATGGAGAATTTAATTATGTCAGATTCAACTACACTCAATTTAACCATATAACCATACAATCTAACGACGAGAAGTCTAGAACATAAAACCATTAACGACGCACCTAAACCAATAAACAAATAGTTGAGGGATATATTAGTGATTAAACCCACATACACAAAGAAGAAGGATTTTAGGAGGAAAGTTATTTCCTCATGAAATTCCCGTAAATGGCTTATTTCAATTTCAAACATTTCTCTAAATCCAAGCTTCCTGAAAATGGAATCACTATTAACCAATAGCAAACCAAAGAACAGTAATGTAAGAGCCCCAGAAGACTCCACAACACCCTCAGAAACAACGTATATTAAGAAAACCATAGCTATGGTCAAAATATAATTGAACTTCTGCCCCCTAATCTTATTCAAAACAAAACTCCAAAAACATCCACTTAAGGAACCAAAACCCATGGAGAAGATGAAGGATAAAAATATATTCCTAAAACTATCGACAAGAGGCAACTCTGGAGACATAATCAACCTAATTAACGTTATAACACAAATGAAACTTAAGGACGTGGAAAGTACTGACTCCAATAATAGGGTATTCTCCACATCCTTAAAATCAAAATTTAAACGTTTAAGTGAATGGAAGAGACTTGAAAGAGTTACAGGACTAGTATTCAACATTGCACCTAGAAGTAGGCAATTTAGAAAACTTATAGAACCACTAAGAACAGAATATAAGAGAGCTGCAACAAAAATCATGTTCACAAAATAGTACATGAATGCTAAAAGTAAGCTTCTGGAAAAGACTTTAATGAAAGTATCTAAATCCATATTTATACCAGCATCAAATAGGATTATACATAAAGCTATTATGCTCATGAATGGAGAAGCCCTTATAAATGGTTCAGGATCATACAATTTAAATACTGGACCAATAATAAAACCGAAGAGTAAAAGCCAAATCACATCTGGAATCTTAGTTTTAACATAAAATAGGTTCCCCAAATATCCAAGGAAGACTGTGAAAACAAATAACAGAAATATGCTTATATTAATAGACAAGCAATATCACCCTAAACTGAAAGTCCATAAATAGATATTGTGAAAACTAAAGTTAAACCTTATGAATGGAAATTGCAATATCAGCAAAACAAGTATCAATTATAGAGTTGATATGGGAAGATTTCAGCTTCAATACAAATTACATCGAGCAACTCAAATGGTGTAAAAGAAGTAGCTAATGGAAAATGTTATATTAATGATGACGTAAAGGGGTTTGAATAAAATCTATGGGAATAGAGGGGCTATCAATGAAGAGCAGCATCATGATGGGTGCTGAAAACGATCTAAAAACGCTCTTTAACAAATTTAAAGGTAAAGCAATGATAATAGGACCAAAGATCCAAGATGGAGAAATCGCCATAAGATACTGTGAATTAAATAATTACGATGAAATACCGAGGAGGGTGGAGGATTACCAAGAACCTGGCAAATACAGATTAATGCAAGGAAACTTCTTTAGACATGGTTTCGATTCACCAAAGAGATATCTACATCCACCAACATTAAAAATAATTAGGGTAGAAAAAGGACTTGAAATAAAACCATACAATTATGATCCAAAAGAAATCGTGTTTTTTGGCATAAAACCATGCGATGCAGCAGCAATAAGAGTTATGGATAAAACGTTCACATGGAATAAAGACGCATACTATAATGCCCAAAGAGAGAAGATAACGATAATAGTGGAAAACTGCACAAAACCTGGGAAAACATGCTTCTGCGCCACGATGGGAACAGGTCCCAGAATCACTGAAAACTTCGACATAGCATACACAAGAATAAATGGTAAAGTATTATTTGAAGCTGGAAGCGTTAAGGGGGAGGAAATATTGAAGGGATTGGAAACTTTAAAACCAGCATCAAATGAAGTTATAGCGGAATTCATCAAATTGATGGATGAAGCATATGAAAAAGCAAAAGCACAATTCACAACAATAAACCTACCGGAAAAACTTGAAATAAACATTGCAAACGAAAACTTATGGAAAGAGTTATCTGAGAAATGTCTTGCATGTGGAAATTGCACAATGGTATGTCCAACATGCTTCTGCTTCGACATATATGATGAATCACATCTAGACGAATACGTGGACAGAGTGAGATACTGGGATAGCTGCTTCACATACAAATATGCGGAAGTTGCTGGAGGACACTTCAGACCTGAAATATGGGCAATGTATAGACAATGGATGCTACACAAATTCTCATACTGGAAAAAGCAATTTGACATATTTGGATGCGTTGGATGTGGAAGATGCATAACTTGGTGCCCAGCTGGAATAGACATAAGGGAAAACGTTAAAAAAGCTTCTGGGGGGTGTAAATGATGGTTTACAAGGAATATATACTGAAAAAAGCATTAATAAGTAGGATAACGCAGGAAACGAAAGACATATACACATACCATATAAAGCCATTAGAAGATGAAATTAAGGGGACTCCTGGACAATTCAACATACTCTATGCTTATGGGGGAGGAGAGATACCAGTCGCTATTAGTGGAATAGAGAATGGGGAAATTATGCACACAATAAGGTTTGTTGGGGCAGTAACCAGAATGCTGAGTAAAATGAGGGAGGGAGAAATAATTGGTTTAAGGGGGCCTTATGGAAACGCATGGCCATTAAATGGAAGTAGAAAGCAGGATATACTGATAGTTGCTGGCGGAATAGGATTAGCCCCACTAAGACCAGTAATAATGGAAGTTAAGAGAAATAGATCAGAATATGGTAAGTTGATAATATTGTATGGTGCAAGAACACCGCAAGACCTACTATACAGAAGGGAATTCGAAGAATATAGCAAAATAGAAGATTGCGAATTCCATGTAACAGTGGATAAGGGGGATGAGAAATGGACTGGGAATGTGGGGGTTGTAACAACACTAATACCAAAAGTAAAGGTGAATCCGAAAAACACCATAGCAATGGTATGTGGACCAGAAATAATGATGAAATTCACAGTGAAAGATCTTATGGAGAAGAAGGGGCTAGATGCATCAAGAATATACATATCCATGGAGAGGCGCATGAGATGCGGTATAGGGCAATGCGGACACTGTCAAGTTGGACCATTCTTCATATGTAGAGATGGCCCAGTATTCCAATACTCAAAAATAAAGAGGTACTTCGAGGTGAAATACATATGAAAATTGCAATATTCAAATTTGCAAGTTGTAGCGGATGCCAACTTGAACTACTAAACCTAGAAGAAGAACTACTGGAGATAGCGGGTAAAGTTGAAATAGCATACTTTGTGGAGGCTTCAAGAAAGCTCATGAAAGGACCATACGACATATCCCTCGTGGAGGGGAGCGTATCAACACCGGAACAACTTGAGGAATTACATAAGATAAGGGAGGAATCAAAGTACTTGATAGCAATAGGATCATGCGCCACTGCAGGTGGAATACAAGCCCTTAGAAACTGGGCTCAACTTGAAGAATACAAGAAGATCGTATATCCAAATCCAGAATGGATAAAAGCTCTGGAGAAATCCACACCACTATCAGAACATGTGAAGGTTGATTTCGAAATAAGAGGATGCCCAATAAACAGGAAGCAATTACTATGGGTTTTAAGTCAAATAATAATTGGAAGAGAACCATTTCTACCCACACACAGCTTATGCATACAATGCAAAATAAAGGGGTATACATGTATACTAGTGGCGAAGGGGGAACCATGCCTAGGACCAGTGGTAATGGCTGGATGCGGAGCAATATGCCCAAGCTTCCAAAGACCATGCTACGCATGCTATGGACCGTCAGACCTACCACAAACAACAAAACTAGCACAACAATTCATGGAGAAAGAATTGAGCAAGAAGGATATCTCATTCCTATTCAAGAAATTTGAATGCTGGAGACCAGAATTCAAGGAAGTGGTGGAGAAGTATGAATAAAATTATGGAAATAAACATAAAACCGTTAACGAGGGTGGAAGGCGAAGGGGGGGTCGAGATAGTAGTGGAAAATGGAAATGTGAAGAAGATACAAGTGGAAATAACTGAAGCACCAAGATTCTTCGAAGCCTTCGTAAAGGGAAGAAAATATTTAGAAGTACCAGATTTTGTGGCAAGAATATGTGGAATATGCCCAGTACCATACATATACAGCAGTAGCAGAGCAATGGAAAAGATACTTGAAATAAATATTCCAAAGGAAATTCAAAATCTAAGGAAAACATTACTATTTGGGGAGTGGATAAGCAGCCACGCACTACACGTATTCCTATTACATGCACCAGACTTCATGAAACTAAACGACGTAATAGAATTGGCAAAAATAAAGCCGGAAATAGTTAGAAAAGCACTAAAGCTGAAAGCCTTCGGAAACTATGTTATGGAAAAAATTGGAGGAAGATCAGTACACCCAGTTTCATGCAGAATTGGAGGATTCTACAGGATAATAAGGAGGGAAGAGCTTGAAGACATCAAGAGGGAATGCAAAGATAAACAAGAAATTGCAAAAGAATTATTAGAGTGGATACTCCAGCTAGAAATTCCTAAAATAAAATGTGACTACGAATACCTATCACTACAAGACCCCGAAGGGGAATACCCAACCATAGGCGGAAGGATTGTGTCCAATAAGGGGATAAACATATCCGAAGAAGAATTTGAAGATAACATAGAAGAATTCCAAGTACCATACTCCACATCGCTAAGGTGCAGAATAAAGGGGAGGGGGGCATATGTAACTGGTCCAATAGCAAGATTCAACAATAACTACAAAGCTCTAAGGGGGGAGGTGAGAGATGTATTGGAAGCATATGGATTTAAAGCTCCTTTAGTGAATACGTATCAAAGCATAATAGCTAGGACGGCAGAGATATATCATTCAACATTAGAAATAGAGAGACTTATAGATGAATATAGAGAGCCGGAGAAGCCATACATAGAGGGGAAAGTTAAAGCTGGATGGGGATGTGGAGTAACAGAAGCACCTAGGGGGATACTGTATCACTCATATGAGATAAATAGTGAAGGGTACGTGGAGAAGGCAAGGATAATAGCTCCAACCACACAAAACTTGGCACACATCGAGCAAGATATACTAATGCAAATTCCAGAAATAATTAGCAAGCCAATGGATGAAGCACAGTTGATGGTGGAGATGATAGTGAGGAATTACGATCCATGCATATCATGCTCAGTACATGCCATAAAAGTAAAGATAATTAAAAACTAATTTTTACATAAATTACCTTTTCTCCACTTTACCCTTAACTGGATGTATAACTTCCTTAGGAGCCTTCTTGAACATTTCAAGGTAAGGCCTCAAAACTTTAGGTATAACTACACAGCCATCAGGCTCTTGATAATTCTCCAATATGGCAGTTATAGCCCTAGTGGAAGCAATAGCTGTAGAGTTAAGTGTATGCACATATCCCCTCTCCAACCCCTTCTCCCCCTTCCTCTGAAACCTAATGTTGAGACGATAGCTCTGCCAATCCAAACAATTGCTACATGAAACCATCTCCCTATACTTACCTTGAGCAGGCATCCAAGCTTCCAAATCATACCTCTTAGCAACAACAGCGCTCAATTCCCCAGAACATATGTTCACAACTCTATATGGAATCTCTAAACCACTCCAAAGCTTCTCAGCATTCCCAATTAGCCGCTCAATCCAATTCCATGAATCTTCAGGCATGCAGAAAACGAATTGCTCAATTTTATTAAATTGATGAACTCTAAAGATCCCCTTGGTATCTTTACCATGAGCTCCAGCCTCCTTCCTAAAACATGCACTAACACCAGCATAGAGCAATGGAAGATTATTTTCATCCAGTAAATCATTCATATGGTAAGCTGCAATTGTATGTTCACTTGTAGCTATCAAGTATAGGTCTTCACCCTCAATCTTATACAAAGCTTCTTCAAAATCACTTAAGGTGGTAACACCTTCATAAGCAGATCTCCTAAGCATGTATGGCGTCAAAATCACTTTAAACCCTTGTTGAGATAAGAAGTCTATTGCATATAGGAGTAATGCAAAATCAAGCCATACGAGATCATCAAATAGGTAGTAGAATCTGGATGTAGCCACTTCACCAGCCTTAACAGTATCACCTAAACCGAGGAAATCAAGCATATCAGCATGACCCATAGGCTTCCAATCAATAACTTCATAATCAACATTGAACCCCTTAACCTGCTTCAAGAAATCATCTAAGAACCCTCTATAAACTTTTGGTTTACCATAAAATCTTATTGGAACATTATCCTCCTCAGACCTACCAATGGGAACAGATTCATGAATTACATTTGGAATTCCAAGAAGCACTCTTGTACGTTCCTCCTCCAATTCCCTCAAAATCTTCTCTTCAGCTTCAATCCTCTCAGCCAACTTACGAGCTTCCTCAAGCTTTTTAACTCTCTCCTCACCACTCAAATTTGCAATTTCCCGTGAAATCTTATTATGCTCCCTCCTCAACTCATTAACTCTAGTTAAAGTTCTACGCCACCTTAAATCCAATTCTAAAGCCTTATCAACAACAGACTCATCCAAACCCCTAGCACGTTGAGAAGCTTTAATCCTATCAGGATTATTCCTAAGCAGATAAAGCATACTCCACATACAAACCACTAATCAACCAGCAATAAAATAGGCACAAACGGATAAATTAATATTGCCATTAAATAAGCAATAAAAATATAAATGTATAGGAGGAAATTTAAAAATCATTACAAAAATTTAATGTTATATTTAAGGTTAGATGTATTTTGAATATCATTCGGATAAATCATCTATAACTGCTTTAACGGCTTTCAATACATAATCAATATCTTCAGAAGTAATGCCATAGTGTGTAACCATACGAATCTTACGTGGACCAATAGCACCACATTTAACACCCCTCTTAGCTAAAGCCTCCACAAAAACCTTTGCACTAATCTCCTTCAACTCGAAAATCACAATGTTGGTTTGAACTGAATCTAAATCAATGGATATCTCCTTTATCTTTGAGAGTCCAAGGGCTAGTTTACGGGCATTCTCATGATCTTCCTTTAAACGATCCACCATATGCTCTAAAACCCATATCCCGGGTGCAGCTATAACTCCAGCTTTCCTCATACCACCACCAAGGACTTTGCGAATTTTCCTTGCACGTTCAATGAAATCTTTAGGTCCAACCATAAGAGAACCAACTGGTCCAGCTAAACCCTTGGAAAGACAGAAGCTGAGGGAATCGGCATGCTCAACAAGTTTTGAAGGTTTAACTCCAAGAGCCACTGCGGCATTGAATATCCTTGCACCATCAACATAAACTTTCAAACCATACCTCCTAGCAACTTCAGCCATAGCTTCCATCTGTTTAGGCGTTATAACGGTACCTCCAGCCCTATTATGGGTATTCTCAACACAGAGCAGTGTGGTTTCACCACAATGAATATCTTTAGGTCTAATGGCAGCTTCTATGGCAGCTGGATCCATGAAACCCCTAACCCCCTTTATGGGTCTTGGATGAACACCTGCAATCCAAGATATCCCACCAACCTCATAATTGTAGATATGCGAATCATACTCAACAATAACTTCATCTCCACGTTTAGTGTGAGCCATAACAGATATCAAGTTAGCTTGCGTCCCACTAGTAACAAGCAAAGCAGCCTCCTTCTCAAATATCTCAGCAGCCATAGCCTCAAGCCTATTGACAGTTGGATCTTCGCGGTAAACGTCATCACCCAATGGAGCTTCAAGAATTGTGGCTAAAGCTTCCTTAGGCGGAATAGTGACAGTATCACTCCTCAAATCCACAATCCTCAAGCAATCACCAAACTAATAATATGCTACAATAAGCATATAAGCAATGAGGTTAAATGGGTTGGTGATGAACATGGTTAGAGAGTTTACATACAATGGTGAAACGGTATACGTATGTGAAAAGTGTGGCCTGAAGTATAGGGAGAAAATATGGGCTGAGAAATGTGAAGAATTCTGCACAAAATACAATGCATGCTCAATTGAAATAACAAAGCATGCAGTAAAATGACGTTAACGTTTGGAGATGGAAAAATATAATTAATTATTCATAAGGTATCTGTATGCAATGTAAATCATCCATATACAACCAACCAGTGATGATAGGAATTCTGGAATTGCAACTCCAGTAACCCCCATGGATCTCCACGGCACCAAAAACCATATGGCTAGACAAATGAAAGCCATGACAACGCTTAAAACGCCAAACAATCTATCCTTTCCATGGGAAAGGAGATGAACCCCGAACAAGATTGATGCAATGGGGTATAGGAGGAAGAAAGCTACTGAAACGTAAAAGTGAATTCTACCAGCAGTTTCAGGGAATATCCCTATACACATCAAAGCAATGGAATCAGCAAATAATATCACTGCAGAAGCCTCACCAACAATCCCCCTAATATTTAGGAATAACCCTATGGAAAACAATGCTTCAAGAAAACCAGCTAAAATCAAACCCGAATTAAAATACAAGTCTGAGGGGGGTCTGGCACCCAAATCACTCAAAGCATTCCTATACCAAGAAAACCATGGGGCATTCATTATGGCCAAAAAGATCATACCATAAGAAACCAATGGAGTTATAAACCCGCAAACCCTAGCAATCTTAACAAAGGAATCTTTAAAACCCATGGAAAATAATGTGGCAACGTCAAGTTATGAATTTTACGTAAAGCCTAAGCTTAAATACTTAGAGAAATATAAGTTAGCTAGGTGAAATTTTGAGTGAAAGATCTCTACTCATGATTCCAGGACCAACATTATTTGAACCATCAGTACTAAGGGAATTAAGTGTAACAACACTAAGCCACACATCAAAGGAATTCATACAAATATTCAATGAAACACTGAAAAACTTAAGGAAAATAGTGTTTGTGGATGAAAACTATAAAACGGTAATCCTCGCTGGAAGCGGAACATTAGCCATGGAGACAAGCACAACAAACTTCATAAAAAGCGGAGACAAGATACTTGTGGTAGCCAATGGATACTTTGGAGATCGAATGATAGAACTACTATCAAGATACCCAGTTAAAGTGGATATCCTTAAAGTAAATGAACTGGGAAGCAGAGTGGAAACTGAAAGGATAATGGAGAAGCTAGATGAAGAGAAATACAGCCTAATAACAGTAACCCACGTGGATACAAGCACAGGGGTAAAACAAGAATTGAAAAGTCTTGGAGAAGAAGTGAAGAAACATCATGACGAAACACTACTAGTAGTGGATGGAGTATGTAGCGTGGCTGGAGAAGAATTATACATGAAGGATTGGGGAATAGACGTACTCTTCACTGGAAGCCAGAAGGCATTGGGGGTACCTCCTGGATTAGCCATAATATGGCTATCGCCAAAAGCGTTGGAAAAACTTAAAGAAACAAAATCCACCCTTACACCATACTACATGGATTTAAATAGATGGATAAAGGTTATGGAAGCCCATGAAGAACTTAAACCAGCATACTTCGCTACACCAGCAGTAAACCTAATAATGGCATTAAACAAGAGCTTAAAACTAATATTAGATGAAGGTATGGAGAAGAGGTTTAGGAGGCATAAAGCACTCTCAAAAGCGTTCAGAGCAGGCATTAGAGGCATAGGCTTAAATGTTATGGCGAAAAATGAGGATTACGCTGCATCAACAGTAACAGCCATATACTTACCACAAAACATAGAAGTACAACAATTCCTAGCGGAAATGCAGAAGAGGAATGTAATAGTGGCTGGAGGATTATACCCAGACATAAAGTACTTCAGAGTTGGACATATGGGGCCAGTCAACGTCAACGACATACTAGCCACAATAGGGGCAATAGAGAGAAGCCTACATAAACTCGGTACACCAATAGAACTTGGAAAAGGGTTAAGCGAAGCACAAAAAATACTGACGAAAGAAGACATGTGAAAATCACAATAGTTATATATTTTACTCAACCATATAATCGTTGATGGGAAATTATGAACGGAACATGTTATAAATGTTCAAAATATCTGGCACACCCAATATTCCCATATATTGGGAAATGCGAAGAACTAGACATTATGACTTTGGGAACTAGAGAACCTTGTCAAAAATACGTTGAGCAAAGGATAGAAGATGTAAAGGGAATATTTGAAGCTGGTGGCATAATGTACTGTCCAGTATGCAAAGAGCCCATTTACACTTTTGAGGAATATTTGAAACATAAAGAGCATAAACCATCAAGAAACTTCCTAATAGATGAAACCATAATAGAAGAGACTTACCCAGGATGATGAAATATGGAGGAAAGGGATGAGATAAATATAATACTTGGAGGACCACAAGGCTCTGGACTGGAAACCATATCACAAATAATGACTACAGCGTTTGTTAAACTGGGATATGGAGTGATATCAGACCGTGAATACCATTCCAACATAATTGGTAGGCACAGTTACATACATATGAAAGTATCTTCACAGGAAGAACCCATATCCCTCGAATACCCAGTACAAATAATAGCTTCAATGGATGCTGAAACAATATTCACACATCAAAACGATTTAGCCCCGGATGGAATACTAATATATGATACAGGAGTTTTGAAAGTAAAATTAGAAGATGTAAAGAGTATGGAAGAAGAAGTCAAAAGAAGATTGAAGAATATAACCATAGAAGAACTAATCAACAATTTAAATTGTAGAAAACTGGGAATAAACTTTAAACAAATATTGTCAAATCTAACAGAAAAATACAATATACCAGCAACTCAAGTTTCAAGATACATAAGTGCAATAATAGTTGGAGCAATAGCTAAAATACTTAGAATAAATGAGAAGGCATTAACCTACGCATTAAACGTTAGATTTGAAGGGAGAGAATCACTTGTAAAAACAAATATGCACGTAATAAAAATGATCGACGAAATTGTGGGGGAAGAATACGAAATTAAATTAAAGAAGCCCAAACCTAGACATAAAGAGTACATGGTTGTAAGTGGAAACGATATTGTTGGAATTGCCAAAATAATTGGGGGAGTAAGATATCAAAGCTACTATCCAATAACACCTGCAGCAGATGAAAGCTTATTCATAGAATCATATGAAAGGATAACCATGGAAAACGGTGATGAAATAGGGATTTGCGTATTGCAAACCGAAGATGAAATAGCAGCAATATCATCAGTAATAGGAGCCTCCCTAGCTGGTGCTAGAAGCACCACAACCACAAGTGGACCTGGATTCAGTTTAATGGTGGAAGCATTGGGATGGGCTGGAAATAATGAAACACCCATATTGATAACATACTATCAAAGAGGAGCACCAAGCACAGGATTACCAACAAGAGGAGGGCAAGCAGACCTCTTATTCACGTTATCAGCATCACATGGAGAATTTCCAAGAATAGTATTAACCTCAGGGGATCATATAGAAGCATTCTATGACACCATAGAAGCATTAAACTTAGCGGAAAAATATCAAGTTCCAGTAATACACTTGCTAGACAAATTCATAGCCAACACAATAGCTTCAATACCAATACCAAACATAGATGAAATAAAAATCGATAGAGGTAATATTGTGCATGAAGAGGGGGATTATAAGAGATTCGACCTCAATAACATAATATCCCCAAGAGCATACATTGGCAGCAAAGCAATATCATGGTATACTGGAGATGAACATAACGAAGAAGGGCATATAACAGAAGATCCAGTAACAAGAGCAAAAATGTATGAGAAGAGAATGAATAAAATGAAGCTTATAGAAACAGAAACTCCACAAAAGTTAAAATACACATACTTAGATGAGGGAGGGGATTGTCTGCTTATAAGTTGGGGCTCAACTAAGGGGGTTTGCATAGACGCTTTAAAAACATTAAGAAGTATATACGGAATCAATGGATCACACTTAAACATAAAGATGTTTTCACCATTCCCCTCAAGGGAAATATCCCAAATAATATCGGAATATGAAATAGACAAAATCATAATGGTGGAAAACAACTACCTATCACAAGCATCAATGGTGATTTCAATGCACATTGGAAAAATTATTGAAAACAGGATACTGAAATACACTGGCAGACCAATATACAAAGATGAACTGGTGAAAGCAATTAGAAACATATTAAGTGGAAAAAGTAAAAGAGAGGTGTTAATGGGTGGGGCATGAATATAGAACAGAACTATGGGTAGACTGGTGCCCAGGATGCGGAAACTATGGGATATTAGCGGCATTAACACAAGCACTAAAAGAATTAAATGCAAACCCACAAAACACGGTCATAGTTTCAGGAATAGGATGCTCAGGGAAAATTCCACATTACGTAAATGTAAATGGAGTACACACATTACATGGAAGAGCAATACCATTCGCCACCGGAATAAAACTTGCCAATCCAAGCTTAACAGTAATAGTAAATGGAGGTGACGGCGACCTACTTGGAATAGGAGCTGGACATCTAGTAGCTTTGGGGAGGAGGAACATAGATATAAAAGTGCTACTACACAACAATGGAGTATACGGATTGACAAAAGGTCAAGCTTCACCAACACTACCAATTAGAATAAAGACAAAAGCGTTAACGAAAGAAAACATCCATGAAAACATAAACCCAATAACACTGGCATTATCATCAGGATACACATTTATTGCAAGATCATACGCAATGGACATAAAACACTTAAAACAAACAATAATATCAGCCATAAACCATAAAGGCGCAGCACTAATAGACATATTACAACCATGCATAACATACAATGACATATACACAAGAGAATACTACGAAAAGAGAATATACAAATTAGAAGAAATAAAAGATTGGAATCCAATAGTAAACAGTGAAGAAGAAAGGAGAGAAAAGATTCTAAAAGCCATGGAGAAAGCTATGGAGACAGAAAGAATACCAATAGGAATATTCTATCAAGAAAAGGTGAAGACAACCTTTGAAGAAAGAATAAGTCAAAGAATACCAAAATACCTACAGAATCCACCAGCAAAACAGAAGATACATGAAAATGGAAAACCAATAATAAGCTTAACAGAATTCAAAAGGATATTCAAAAACAAAATTATAGAAGTAGAGGATGAGTGAAATTATAAATAAAACTCTAAAAATTCAAGTAGATCCATAAATGCGTACTTGGGTTTAATGGTTAATGGAGTATCAGGTTTGGTTAAACCAGTAAAGACCAGTAAACTATCTAAGCCGGAATTCAATGCGAATATTACATCCATATCGCATCTATCACCAACGACTAAAACCTTATCCTTAGCTACACCCATAGATTTCAGCAATAGATCAGCGAGATACTTATTTGGTTTTCCAGCTGTAAATATTGGATTTAGACCAGTACTCTTAATTAGAAATGCCACTATGGCTCCAGCGCCAGGAATTGTTCCCTCATCCACTGGTAAAACGTGGTCATCATTACATGCAACGAATAATGCCTTATTCATGGTTATAGCTTTATGGGCTGTTTCAAGCTTCTTATATGTTAGATTTCTATCTAAACCAACAACGACGGCTTCAATGCTCAAAACATCATCAACGACCGTATGACCCATAAGTGTAAGCTCCTCGATTAAACCATCTTCACCAATAGGGTAAACCTTCATAGAGCCATAATTATCCATAATCCATTTAGATGCAAGATAACCACTATTGAAAACATGATTTACTGGAACTTTGAATCCAAGTATATCAGTAAGTTTAGTTGCATAACCCCTACGGCTAATACTGGAATTATTCGATGCAAATACAAGTTTAACCCCCAAATCATTAAGAATCCTCAAGGCCTCAACATTCCTCTCAATAATGTGTTTACCCCTCCAGACAACACCATCCAAATCCACAATCAACAATTCATATGGAAAACTCATTCCAACCACTATAAATCATAAATTATGTTATAATTAAACATTTGGAGGTTATGAGTATCTAACAATTCATCTTCCTTGAGCTCTAATTAGATTTGGAATTCAAATAAGTTTCAGAAACTTTTGGGCATAGTGGGTCTGGCATATTGAGCTTCCCAAACATCATGTAAGCTCTAGCATAACAGCCACCCATACAATTCTCCCACAATCCACAATCATCACATGGAGGAATAGGCTTCGGACTTCTAACACTCTGAACAATTGGGTTTTCAATATACCTCTTCCAAGCACCCCTAACCCCCCAAACTCTAACATCACTAACCTCAATGTTTAAAACATCACATAGAACAACTCTACCAGAGGGGGTTAAATCCATTTCCCTCCACCTCCTACAACAACCATACCTAACCCTATTGGAAGAAGTTATCAACCCAATGAAGGGAGCACACCAAACCCCAACACTAACCCCAAGCTCCTCAGCCTTAAACTCAACCAATTTAATGGCTTTATAGAATTCATTGCAACCCACATGCAAACCACTAATGTTAGCTGTACCTGAAGACATTGTTGGAATCATTGAGAATCTTTTAAATCCGAGTTTTAAAGCCTCCTCAAGAATTCTATCAACAAAACCATAATTCAACTTATTAACAGAAATATTCACTTGAACTTCAACACCAGAAGCCAATAGCCTCTTAACTCCAGAAATAAATTTCTCCCAAGTGTTAAACCCCCTAATCCTTTCATACAACTCCTTACAATGACCATCCATACTAGTTAAAACGTAAACTTCAAGCTTGGAGAGTTTTGATGCTATATCATCATTGATGGTTGTGGCATTTGTGAATATTGAAGGTGAAATGCCTAAATCAATAGTATACCTCAATATTTCAAAGATATCACTTCTAAGTGTAGGTTCTCCACCAGTAAAATTTATATGCTCAACGCCAGCTTCACGGGCATCTTCCAAAATCTTTATTATATCACCATAACTTAAATCAGGTTCAAAGCGATATAAACTGGCATAGCAATGATGACAATTCAAGTTACATTTTGAAGTTATAAGCCATATTAAATCTTCAGGTCCACCCATCTTCCCATACCCATACCTTATGATTTAAATAACTCATCAATACTAAACCTATAATACCTCACAAAACTCCCTTCAGATCTAGGTTTAACTATGAAATCCAGATCAAACCCATTCTCCTTCAAGAAGCCTCTGGCAAACTTATCAATGATATAACTCCTAGATGCAAATAATACGTGGCCAAGACCATTACGCCATAATGCAAGCCCCCTAGTAACGCCTTTATGAATAACATACAATGATATCGCCCCATCAATGAAAACCATCATTGCAACGGTGTTTCCACCCTCAATAGAATCAAAAAGCATTTTAGCAGTTTCAACGCCATCACCATAATCCAATATTAACTCCTCAAGTAGATGCGGAAAAACCTCTGAATCGATTAAAGCTATATTCTCAGATTCAAATTTATGCTTATGTTTAAGCCTCCCTTTAAGGTCAAGGTAGTTTTTGAGAAAACCATTGTGAACGGATACAACCTTGAACTTCCCTAAACACTCAGCAATATATGGTTGCGTACACTCCTTAAATGGAATGGTATGCGTGAAAACTTGGGAAGCTCTCCTCACATGACCAAGAATAACCCTAGAAAAATTAACCTTCCAACTATCATAAATGATCCTCCTCAAATCATCCGCTGGGGAAGCTCCTATACCACCAACCTTCTCCATTAAAACCTTAAGGCCATCATAAACCATTAATCCAGCGCCATGACCTCCAATAGGACTGGGCTCTATTGGGAGCTGCTCAACCTCCAAAGCCTTAAGAATATCAAGGCATGAATCTAAACTAAACTGAATGGAACCAACGTAACCAATAATCCCACACATAAAACATCAAGAACCATGTATATTCATAGGGGTAATATTAATTTAATTGAAACTCAGTGGGCATCCTAATCAGAAATTAACGAGAAGAATAGTAGTGAAACAAGGGATATCAGAATTCCAATTAAGGACATTGAAATTACACGCCCAACAATTGAAATGACAATTTCATTAGCTATAAAGTTCGACTCCCACAAAATCAACGGATAACTCAATGTGAAACTTGAAAGGATCATGCTTAAAAACCATGCGAAAACCAGTAACATAATCCTATTCTTAAGCTGGGAAGGTCTACCTATTAAAGCATAAGACGAAGAGGAAACTAATACTAGAATAAACCATTGAAGTTCATTGCCCCAATAAATGGAAACTATAGTTGCACCAGTAAATATTATGGTTAAAGATGTTAAGAGCAAAATGATAGATATCTTCATTCAAAGAACATTTAAAACTAGATTTACACATAAACTTATTGATCAAACAATGGGAATTAAAAGAAAGGTATCCTTAGCCATCCTAACATTATTAACATTATACTCAACATACATGACGTTAGCATCAGCAGATCTAGTGAATAAAACATATCTCATTGGAAAATTATTCAAAGTGGAAGTATCCGAAGTCACCATAAACATAACTAGCGAAAATGAAGCAACAGCGGTGATAAATTACACGTTAATGAATCCTATAAACATAAATGTAAGGATAATGAGTATACAAGTCATTCTATATTCAGATAATATGTACATATGGAACATAATGGAAAACTACTACGCGCAAGAATTCACATTAAAATCAACAAAGATAAATAAAATGTTATCATTCAACATCCCAAAAGAAAGGGTTCAATACATACAATCTGGGAGGGAATTAAGAATTAAAATTTATGTTGTATGTGAAATTATGGAACCAATACCCAGAAGAACAATACTTGAATTTACAAGAATAATGAAGCCGACAATACACAAATTATAATAACACTTATATACAAAAATTAAAAAATATTAATTAATTGAGGATTATGGAAATTGAAGAATTAAATATACAAATAATGCTACTATTGTTGATAATTGCATTAAACCCAATGATAACAGTGTACGCACATAATTATCAACCATTAATTAAGGAAGCCGTCGAATATGATTATAAGGGTCCAAGGTGTGATGAACTATACATAGTGGTCATAGCTACCCCTGAAGCTCAAATGTTAGCGTTAAAGAAGGGGGAGATAGATGTTTTAGGTTGGCCTGGAGTTCAACCATTACAAGTAGCAGAAGTAATGGCAGATCCAAAGCTTCACGTAATAACAAGTGAAGTAACCGAATACTATCCACTGGTGTTTAACGTTAGGAAGTACCCATTCAATATAACTGATTTCAGAAGAGCGATAGCATATTGTATTGATAGGAAGAAGATCGTTGAAATACTGCTACTGGGTTATGGTAGGGTTGCAACTAGCTGTATACCAAAAGCTCATGGTATATGGCACAACCCGAATGTAACACAATACGAATACAACCCAGCAAAAGCCGCTGAAATTCTAGATAGATTGGGATTTATAGATACTGATAAGGATGGTATAAGGAATGATCCTAAAACTGGTAGAAATCTACCAGACATGTATATAATGATACCATCATACGATCCAATAAGAATTAGAATGGCTCAATTAATAAGTGGATGGGCTGCTGAAGTTGGTTTACCAATAAAGGCTGCACCGACAGAACATGGAACCATGATAGATAAGATAGTGGGTGAACATGACTTTGATATGTGTTGTTGGACTTATGGTTGGTATCCCCCATGGGATCCAATATCACTACTATACCATTCATCGCAAGATGTTCCGTGGGGTTGGAATGATCCTGGAATTAGGAATTCAACGTGGGATGCATTGATAGATGAAATATTGAGTACACCGAGTATGGATGAATTGAAGAAGTATATTTGGAAATTCCAAGAATGGCACATGCAATTAATACCAGACTTCCCACTATTCGAAAGACTAATGATAGACGCATACAGAACAGATAAAACTGAAGGATGGCTTCCAATGCTTGGAGCTGGAATACTGAACTTCTGGTCTTACATGAATGTACATGAAAAGGGGAAGCTCTTCGGAGGGAAGATAAAGTATCCAGTTCAAAGGGAGACTAAAACTTTAAACCCATGTAAAGTGACATCAGGCTGGGATTATGAGGTCATAGACAAAGTGTATGATACATTGATGAAGCGTGATTTAAGCAACAATTATATTCCGTGGATGGCTAGATCGTGGGATGTTAAGATATTTCCGGAGAATAAGACTCAGATAATAACATTCTATTTGTATGAGAATATAACTTGGCATGATGGTAAACCATTAACTGGAGAAGACGTTAAATTCACAATAGAATACTACAGAGATTACCAGGTTCCACCATACCTACCATATGTTTCATCAGTGTATAAGGTTGAAGTTCCAAGTAAGTATACTGTGAAGATTTATTTGAATAATACTTCAGTTATAGCATTATATAATATTGGTACAATGCTATACATATTGCCGAAACACTTGTGGTATAATGTGACTAACCCAATGGAATATGAACCAAAAGTACCCATAGGTTCTGGACCATTCAAATTCGTTGAATGGGTTAAGGGAGAGTATGTTAAGCTCGTCTATAATGACAAATACTTTAGATTACCAAAGGAGAGGATTATAGTGCCATTTGAATTGTCGAATTTGAGGATTACACCATCAAAGGCTTATGTTGGAGATATAGTGTCTGTAACTGTGACTATTAAGAATAAGGGGTATATTGAAAGATCTCAAGAGATACAGTTTAAAGTTGCAGGTAAGGTTGAAGATAAGAAGACTATTACATTGGCTCCAGGCCAATCAATAGACATAACATTCACAACAACGAAGGATAAAGCTGGAGAATATATGATTGAAGTTGATGGATTAAGTGGGAAAGTTACATTTGAAGAGAGGCCTGCAGTACTACCAGCATACCAAACAATAGCAGGAACAATAATTGCAATAGCCATTGTTGCAGCGGTAGTATATTACGTAGCCAGAAAGAGAAGTAAATGAAAAAATAAATATCAAAATCCATTTACCTTTTTTTAGTGATTATAAATGTCGGAATTTAAAGGTTACATCGTTAGAAGGACTGTTTATGCAATAATAACTTTATTCTTAACAATAACGATAAACTTCTTCATATTTAGAGTGATGCCGGGAGATCCTGTTTCAATAATGGTTTCAGAAAGAATACTAAAACCATCGGTAGTTGAAGAAGTTAGAGCAATGTTTGGATTGAATTTGCCATTATGGCAACAGTACATTCTATACATAAGGAATCTGCTTATTGGATATTTTGGATATTCATTTCATTGGAAGGAACCCGTAATAAATGTTATAATGGAGAGGATGCCTAACACAATACTACTCATGGGCGTATCAACCATACTCTCAGTGATCATTGGAATAGTTCTCGGAGTTCTAGCTGCATGGAAGAGGGGGACTAAGGTGGATGTAACAATACTTACAAGCTCACTAATGTTCTATTCACTACCAGTATTTTGGATTGGGATGATGCTATTAATGCTATTTGGATACTATCTTGGAATTTTCCCAATAGCTGGAACTATGAGTAGACCTCCACCAGAAGGATTCTTCGAGAGGATAATGGATTTACTTCACCACATGACATTGCCAACCATAACCCTCACACTGATATCCTATGGCGAATACACCCTCTTAATGAGGGGGACACTATTGGACGTTTTAACACAAGACTACATAGTTACCGCAAGGGCTAAAGGGCTTTCTGAAAGGAGGGTTCTAGTTAAACATGCCATGAGAAATGCACTACTACCAACAGTCACAGCAGTGGCAATAAGCCTTGGATTCATAGTTAGTGGAGCAACGCTAACTGAAACTGTATTTTCATGGAATGGTGTTGGAAGATTAATATATGATGCAATGATGATGAGAGATTACCCAGTACTTCAAGGTGCATTCCTAATAATATCAATATCAGTTATACTGGCAAATTATGTGGCAGACATAGTGTATGGGATACTGGATCCAAGAATTAGATATGGAGGGCAAGAAGCATGAGCCTCTCTAGACTAATGGAGGATTACATGAAAAGCTTAAGGGAGTTTGCAAACATATTCTTCAAAAACAAATTTGGAGTAGTAGGGGTTGCAATTCTATCAGTATTCATATTTATGGCTATATTTGCACCACAAATATCCCCATACAATCCAATGGATGTAAAATCAATTGGAATTGGGAAACCATTCTCGCCACCAGCATGGATAAAGATATTCAATAAAGATATACCAGATGACTCAGTATTTGGAATACTGGGTACAGATGAACTTGGAAGAGACATATTCAGCCAAATAGTCTATGGATCTAGAATATCATTACTAGTTGGATTTGCAGCATCATTTACAGCAGTATTCATTGGAACAATAATAGGGTTGGTGGCTGGATACTATGGTGGAATAATAGATGAGGTATTAATGAGGTTTGCAGATATCCTACTCATAATACCAGGGCTACCATTAATGATAGTATTAGCGGCAATACTTGGATCGAGTATTAGAAACATAATTCTAGTCATAGGGATAACGAGTTGGCCATCCATAGCAAGGATAATAAGATCACAAGTGTTGACTGTGAAGGAGATGAAGTTCGTGGAATTTGCTAGGGCATCTGGTTGTGGAGACAACTACATAATATTCAAACATATACTCCCAAATGTCATGCCACTAGTATATGTTAATGCAGCAATAAATATAGCCAATGCAATACTAATAGAAGCTGGATTAAGCTTCTTAGGATTGGGGGATCCAAACAACATTAGTTGGGGTATGATGTTATTCTTCGCAGAACAATATCAAGCACTACTTAGATTGGCATGGTGGTACATATTCCCACCTGGAATATGCATATTATTGGTGGTATTATCCTTCATATTCATTGGACATGCATTAGATGAAATATTAAATCCAAGATTGAGGTTGAGGAGGTAAAAATGCCACTACTACAAGTTAGAAATCTGAAAACATACTACCAAACAGCAAGGGGATATGTGAAGGCAGTTGATGGAGTAAACTTCCAAATAAGTGAGGGAGAAGTTTTCGGACTTGCAGGGGAATCCGGATGCGGGAAAACCACAGTTGCACTATCAATAATAAGACTACTACCACCAGGGGGTAGGATAATCGATGGGGAAATAATGTTCAATGATAAAAACATATTAGCGATGAGCGAAGAAGATATTAGGAAGATTAGATGGAAGAAGATTGCAATAGTATTTCAGGGGGCTATGAATGCATTAAATCCAGTAATGAAGGTTGGAGATCAAATAGTGGAAGCAATAACCACACATGAAGATGTAAGTAAGGAAGAGGCTTGGAGGAGAGCTGAAAAGTTGTTGGAGATGGTGGGCATAGAACCATCAAGAGCAAAGGATTACCCACATGAATTTAGTGGTGGAATGAAGCAGAGAGTTATGATAGCAATGGCATTAGCATGCAACCCACAATTACTAATAGCAGATGAACCTGCAACAGCACTGGACGTTATAGTTCAAGCACAAATACTAAAATTGATGAGAGACCTCCAAAGGAAGATGAATCTATCCATGATGCTAATAACCCACGACCTATCAATAATAGCTGAAACATGCAATAAAGTGGCAATAATGTATGCTGGGAAGATCGTGGAATATGCAGATACTAAGAGAATATTCAGAGAGCCACAACACCCATACACAAGGGGGCTTATAGGTGCATTCCCAAGTATAAAGGGGCCGAGGAGAAAGCTCATATCAATACCTGGAACACCACCAGACCTACTAAACCCACCAAGTGGATGCAGATTCCACCCAAGATGCCCATACACCAATAATAAATGTAAAAGCATAGAACCTGAAATCAAAGATCTTGGTGGAGAACACTACGTTGCATGCCACATGCCGTGGTGATTATCATGGCTGATGAAATCCTCAAAGTCATAAACTTGAAGAAGTACTTCACACTCAGAAGAGGACTATTAACTTCACTAATAAAACGTGAACAACCAACAGTTAAAGCTGTGGATGGAGTAAGCTTTGAAGTTAAGAGGGGGGAGATATTTGGACTTGCAGGGGAATCCGGATGCGGGAAAACCACAACTGGCAGATGCATACTCAGGTTAATTGAGCCGACAAGCGGCAAAATAATATTTGATGGAAGAGACATAACAAGTCTAAGTCAAGGGGAATTGAAACCATTAAGGAAGGATATGCAAATAATATTCCAAGACCCATACGAAGCATTAAACCCAAGAATGAAGATACACGACATAATTGCAGAACCATTACGAATACAGAAGGTATGTAAAAGTAGGAGGGAAGAGGAGGAAATGGTTATGAAAATGTTAGAAGAAGTGGAATTAACACCACCAGAGGAATTCATAGATAGACTTCCACATGAATTGAGTGGTGGACAAAGACAGAGAGTTGCAGTTGCAAGAGCATTCATATTAAAACCGAAACTCATAGTTGCAGATGAACCAGTATCAATGCTAGACATATCGATTAGAAGTGAAGTTTTAAATGTCATGTTAAGGGAGAGGGATACATATGGAACATCAATAATATTCATAACACATGACCTATCATTAGCCAGACATCTATGTGAAAGGATAGCCATAATGTACCTTGGAAAGATAGTTGAAATGGGAAGTGTGGAAACAATACTCAGAGAACCAAAACATCCATACACACAAGCATTGGTAGCAGCAGTCCCAGTACCAGACCCAGATCATAAAAGGGAAGTCATACCAATAAAGGGGGAAGTTCCAAGCGCCTTAAATCCTCCCAGCGGATGTAGATTCCACCCAAGATGCCCATACGCAAAGGAAATATGTGGAAGAATTGAACCAGAGATGATGACCTTAGAAGATGGCAGAATAGTTGCATGCCACCTATACACCACCAAATGAGTTAACGAATACATAGAATTTAAATCTCTTTAACCTTAGGTTCACTTATCAAAACATTAAGTAATATGGCTGATGCAAGGAATAGGATCATGCTCAAGATAAATGGTAATTGTGGAGAAAGATACTCATATAAGTAGCCTCCAAAAAAGCTTCCAATAGACATCAAAATATATTCAAATAAACTTAACAAACTGGCAATCCTACCTCTAAAAGCCCTAGGAGTTATATCAGCAAACATAGCATCACTTGAAACCAGCAATATGGAATCAAAGATAGCCCAAAAAATGAAGAGCAATATGAGCACATTGAAATTTGAATATAGGAATATGGGAAGTGCAATAGCTTGAAGTATAAGTGAAAGCAACAATGGAATCTTCCTACCAAAAACATCTATAAATCTACCAACGATCAAAGCTGAAATAAATGATGATAAATTGTAAAGTGTTATCAAGAGACCCCACTCAATCTCACCTAAACCTAAAACATACTTAGCATAAACGAGGAAGAATGGAAAACACATGTGCATGGGGAGAGATATAAAAGCCCTGACAAATATGAAACGCAAAACGCTATTAGGGGAATTCCTTATGGAATCTACGATGCCATGAAACACATTAAACATAAGCTTTGAAGCTGAAATAGAACTGTAACTATTAACTTCAATAGTCTCCTTCAACCTACATCTAACCAATGCAGCCATAAAGTATAATATGAGAGATATTATGTAAGCCAATTTAACGCCACCTACAATACCATAATTCAACACCAAGAAACCAGCAATCATGGGAGAAGCTACGGAAACTATTCCAATCATCCTTTGAAGGGAGAAACCTAAACCACGCTTATCTGGAGGTAGAGAATCAGCCGTAAGTGCAGTTAAAGCTGGAATATAGATTAGGGAGGCACTACTAATGATGGAACCAATTAATACGTGAATCCAATTGGTAGCCAATATGAAGAGTATATTTGAAAATGCTAACAAAAATGACATGGAAACAATTATCTTACGTCTACCATGAAAATCCGCTACATAACCCCCAAAAGGTTGAGTTAAAGCCAGAATAATGTTGGATAGGGAGTTTATGAGGCCAATTACATATGGAGATCCTCCAAGCTCAATAATGAATAATGAGTAGTAAGTGTATGTTAAAGGATCTGAAAATCTCATTAAAATCCAGCTTAAAAATAGTATTAAAAAGTTCCCCCTCAAAATTTGAAGCGCATCCCTTAAATGGGAAGTTAAACCCATAAAATCCACCAATAAACATACACTAAAACAATGCTATCGAGTATCCAGAAGGTATTGGTGAGGCATCAAAATAAATTTTCCTAGAATGAAAATTGCTCCAACACTTTAGAATTCAGCTTAGATAGGATGGCTTCCTCTAGCTCTACTGGAAGTGAACAGCAGAAAGGCATCATGCGATCCACCTTAACATAATTTGGTAGAACAATTCTATCTAGGAGGCCAGCACTCCATAAAGACTTCTCAAGTGATATTGAATATTCACCCCTAACCCTCATGCAACCTAGAGTCAACTCGGCGCTGGGAAGAACATTCCTAGCATAATTAAAGAGTTTGAGGAATTCATCAACGCCAACTGGAGGGATATTTTGAAACTCAGTCCCCTTAACTGGGAGGAGGGATAGGAATATGAGTATATATGGATTGAAATCCTTAAGGAGCCTTATTAAATTCTCCTCTTCAGAAACTTTGCCAAAATATGAACCAACCAGAATGTGTGGTGCAATGTAGCTTGGCCCATAACTATAAACAGATTCCAGGGAACTCAGTATAGCATTCCAATCAGCATTTAGCCCAACAACATCCCTCATGGTTTTAGGGTCGTAAAGAGTGAAATCAACGATGTCGACCCCACAATCTCTAAGCATACTGGCATATGTGGAATCCATTAAACCTCCATGAACACTAACCACCAAATCGAAATCCCTCTTAATCTCACGAAGAGTGGATGTAAAGGGTTTTATTGGAAGCCTACCACTACGATCAAAACCACCACTAATAAGAACACCAACAATACCATACCTACCCTTAAGAAACCTTATCAACTCATATAATTCATGTGGAGACTCAGCTTGAAGCATCTCCCCAAGAACTCTACCCTCACAAAACTTACACTTCAATCCACATTTATCTCCAGTTATGGATATTGAGGGGAAGAGGGGGAGGGGCTTATAACCCTTAACCAAACCTCAACACCATTAAACCATGTAATTCCAATCCTTGCTAGAATACTTTTCCCTAGCAAGTTTGGCAGCCAAATTCCATTCACCCTCAGTAAGCCCTGAAACTCTGAATTCAGCATTGAAAGCCTTCTCAAACCCCTCCATCAAAGCCTTCAAAACCTCATCTCTAGAAACACTCCTATTAAGAGCCTTTGAAACAGTTATAACCCTCTCCTCAAGGGTTTGAACACCCTTATCCTTAAGCTTCTCAGGGACAACCCTAAGTGAATTAGCCATCTTAGATATATCCGTGGAGTACATGAAGGTTCCATGCTGTAAAATAGCCTCCCTACGCCTAGTTTGAGCTGAACCAGAAATCTTCCTACCATTAACAACAACATCATTTAATGGTTTAAACTCCCCCCTCAAACCGAGAATTTCAAGAGCTTTAATGAGGCCATTGCAAATGTACCTGTAAGATTCAACTATGTCTCTAGGCAAATCATCAACCCCAGCCACAACGGAGTAAGTTATCTCACCATTCTCATCATGATAAACAGCTCCACCACCAGTAATACGTCTAACCACATCAATACCATTCTTGGAACAGTAATCCAAATCCACCTCCTCATATATGGATTGGAAGTATCCAATGGTTACGGCACTTGGATGAAACTGGTAGAAGCGAATGGTATTTGGAACCTTCCCAAGACACCTATAAGTAAGTATAGCCTCATCAATACCCATCTGTAAAGGTCCATTAACCCTAAGGAATGGGATAAGCCTCCAAACGCCCATAACCAAAACCACAGTAATATAGGCAACAATTGAAATAAATCTTTCCAACAAGCACACAATGATTAGGATTATATACAGAAATGATAGAATCTAGCTTGGAGAATCCATATGAATATTAGGGAATTCATGGGGAAACTTGAAGCTGAAGGGAAACTTATAAGGATAAGGAGGGAAGTTTCAGTATACCATGAAGCTGCAGAGGTTATGGCTACACTGGATGGCAAACCAGTATACTTCGAGAAGATTAGGGAATCAAGCATACCAATCGTTGGAAACTTGTTATCTTCAAGACAACTTGTGGCTATGGCTTTAAACGTGGATGTAAAGGGGATATTGCATAAATTGAATTGGGCTATGAACAATTTAAAGGAGCCGCCAATCGTGGATGAGGGGGCATGCCAAGAAGTAGTCGAGGGAAATGTGGATTTAACAAAACTCCCAATACTCAAACACATGCCAGGGGATAGGGGGAGATACGTTACAAGTGCAGTATGCATATTAAGAGATCCACAAACGGGGGTTAGAAATTCATCCTTCCACAGACTCCTACTACTAGATGAAAGGAGATTTGTGGCTAGGATAGTTGAGGGGAGGGGTACTGATACCATACTGAAAAGGTCTGGTGGAGAAGCCGAAGTAGCCATATGCATTGGAAGCCCAATACAAGTAATGATAGCAGCAGCCACATCCCTACCACATGGGGTAGATGAGCTTGGAATGGCCAACGCACTGGAACCAACACCACTAGTGAAATGCAAGAAGATAGATTTGGAAGTCCCAGCGGAAACTGAAATAGTTTTAGAGGGGAGGATAACGAGGGAAAAGGCGCCTGAGGGGCCATTCCTAGACATAACTGAAACCTACGACATGGAAAGAGAACAACCAATAATAGAAGTGAAGTGCATAACCCATAGGAGGAACCCAATATACCAAGCCCTAATACCAGGGAAAAGTGAACATAAAATATTGATGGGAATGCCCATGGAACCATTAATATACAATGAAGTAAACAAAGTGTGCAAATGCATAAACGTATACATAACCCCAGGGGGGGCTTCATGGCTACATGCAATAATACAAATAAAGAAGGAAAGGGAGGATGATGCCAAGAAAGCTATAGAAGCAGCATTCAAAGCCCACAAATCCCTAAAACACTGCATAGTGGTAGATGAAGACATAAACATATATGATTTAGAAGAAGTTGAGTGGGCAATAGCGACAAGAGTGCAAGCAGATGAAGATGTATACATTTATAGGGGGGAGAGAGGGTCATCACTAGATCCATCAGCAAAATATATCCCAGGAGAAAAGCCCATAACTGCAAAAATGGGGATAGATGCAACAATACCATTGGGAAAGAAGGATAAACCATTCAAAAGGGAGAAGTATAAACAAGTAAAAATTGAGGAATACTTATCATAGCAAAAAATAATTGGGAGAATGCATTAAATTGAATTGCCAATGAAGAATTTGCCGAGTGCCAACCACAAATGTGGGATGAAGAAAAGCTGATGCCGAGGCAAAAATTAAATTCAGATAATGAGAAATTTATTAATGAATGGAATGAATGCAGAAAACCCCAAAGAGGAAGAGCAATCAGAAAGATATGTGGAAGCAAAAGTGAAGATAGATAGGGAATTATATGAAGCATTGATAGGGATGATGAAAAGCAGATCACTAAGCAAAATAGTGAATGAAGCATTAAGGGATTACATAAGCAGAATGGGGATAATCCAAAAAGAATCAAAAAAGTCTGCTGGAAGCAGGATAATAATGGAATACATTAGGGAGAAAGCCAGATTAGAAGGGGAACCATTAAAGATAGATGATGTAGCCGAAGAATTGGAATCAGAATATGGGATACCAAAAATGAAAACCCTAGAAATTATAGATAAAATGTTAAAGGAAGGTCTACTATACCAACCAAAACCAGGGAGAATAATGCCCACATAATTCTGGGGAGCACTCATAAAAATGATATTACCAAAAGAGTATTATTCAAGAGACCCTGAAGAAGTTGCAATAAAACTTCTTGGAAAATTACTTGTAAGAGAATTAAATGGTAATAGGATGTCAGGATACATAGTTGAAACAGAAGCTTATCATGGAGCATGGGATCCAGCATCAAAAGCATATAAAAGCCTGAGAGGGGACTTAGCCAAAACATTATATGGAGAAGTGGGATTAACGCTAATATATGGGATCCATGGCAAATGGCTACTAAACATAGTGGCACATAAAGGTGATGGTGGAGCAGTATTAATAAGAGCCATAGAACCCCATGAAGGAATAGAATACATGATGAGAAATTCTGGAACAACGAATCCATACAAAATAACCAGTGGACCAGGGAAACTATGCAAAGCACTATCCATAGACAAAAAACTACACAAAAAACCAGTATACACGAAGGAAAGCGGATTATGGATTGAAGAGGGGAGAAAGGTTGAGGAATGGGAGATAATGAAGAGCCATAGAATAGGAGTTAAAGTAGACTTGGAAAAGCCATTAAGATTTTACATTAAGGGGAACCCCTATGTATCAAGAGGGTAAAAGGTTGATGAAAAACGGCTAAATTCAAGTTCTTGTTAATGATAGCAGTATTGCGGCAAGCTGTATTGAAACTAGATGCCTGATGGGTATAGTGTAATAGTTTGATAAACTATTCAATTCGTTTACTCCATTCTCCAGTTTTTTAAGAGATGATTTTTGAACTTCCTCCAAATCTTTCGATGAAACCCCCTTAGCCATCTCATACTTTATTGCTCTATATATTAATCCATACCTGAATATGTATCCTATGTATGAGTTGAGGTATGTATCGAAAGCCTGAGCAACAGTTGCACTTTCACTCAATTCCGGTGCAGTTTCAATCCACTTTTCCTCAGCCTCCAAGTGGGGTTTCATAGCCCTCCTAGTATATGATAAGGCTTCATAGAATGGGTTGTCTACACTCATATACTTGGATATCCTATCAAGATCTTTCTCAAGATCTTCAAAGAGCATTTTATCCTTCTTATGAGATATCCTAAGGAGCTCCCTCCTAGGTACACCAATGGGAATGTCTATGTTCAACCTATAATCATATATGTATGGAACTTCACATACAAGCTCAAAGACTTCTGGATTAACCCTCCTAGCATAATCGTAACTACTACCACCATGCTCAATTAAACTTGATGGATCCCTACCAAGATACTTCTCCAACCAATCATACATCTCCCCAAGTCCAGGCATCCTGAAAACTGCATCACATATCTTCTCCATATATGGCGTTTCAGCTTCACCCATATGTATAGGCACATTATACCTCCTAGGAACATCCCTAAACGATCTCAAAACATCTTCACTTAAAACTCTTGAAATGTAATAGTATGTTCCAGTGAAGAAAGAGTTATGCAAACTGTATATATGTGTAGGCTTCCATTCATCTATAATCTTCATTAAAGCCTTAGTTTCAATGACAGGCTTACCCCACTTAAAAGACTTATACTCAATTGGGAAACTCCACTCCACTTGCATATATGCTGGAGGCCTATAATAGTTTAATGCATACCTCTGAATGCTGAAGGCACCCTTAAACCAACCCTCATTAAGTTTAGCTCCAAAAACATCTGCAACCTTAACAATGATCCACGTGGCATCCAAACTCTTAAGCAACTCCCTATCGGAAGCCAACCTCCTACTAAGAAATTCAAGAGTTAAAGAACCCACAGGCTCATTGGGATGTGGAAAAGCGAAAGCTAAAACCCTACGACCCTCACCACCCCTAATAATCAAAGCTTCAACTGGAAACCCACTAACCCTAGAATCACCATAATCAACAAGTTCAACAACATCCTTAAACTCACTAGCCAAAGCACGTGAAGACTCGTAAAGCTCAGAGACACTCATGAAACTATCGAACTCAGGAACAACTCTCAAAACATCCTCAATGAAACTCATTCAAATCCCAAACTAAACTATTACAACAAATTTTTAAATCCTCCTCTTTTAAATCAAGACAATTCATTATGAAAATGGAAGAGTTCGTAGAAAAATCAACAATAAATTATGCTAATAGAATGGAAAGAAGATGCTTGAAATATCGAAGATTCATTATCCATGAAGTACATATGCTTTAAAAGGGTTATTAGCATACATCCCCCTAAATGAGGTGTCAAGATTTTTAGGAAAGATAGAGTTAAATAAAATGAAGTTGTAGAGACAAATGGACAATTCATGAACATGCTCGAAAGGAAGATTAAATGCTCCAGGGAGTTTACTGATATTTTAATTCAAAGATTGGGGGGTAAGTTATTTAAAGTAGTCTTATTTGGGAGTGTAGCTAAAGGTTTATGCGATAAAGATAGTGATGTAGATTTACTAGTAATTGTTGATAACGTAACAGATGATGTTAGGAGGATCGTGGCTGAAGCAGCATTTGAAGCCAGTATTAAATTACATGAACCAATAGAGTATATTGTTATGAGCTTGGAAGAATATAGGATGAAAAGTTTAGGCAACCCACTAATCTATGAAATTGAGAATTATGGTAAAGTGCTCTACTACGATCCTAAACCGGAAGAGGAAATGGTTAAAAAGTTAATTGAGTTAGCTGAGGAATACCATAACTATGCATTAAAGTGTATGCAACAATTAATGTATAGACCGGCAGTTGATCTAGGGCAAAACGCAATAGAACTAACACTGAAAGCATTAATACTTGCCAAAGGAGAAACTTTGCCGAAAAGTCATGGAGGTTACATCCACAAATTTGGAGAAATTTATGTAATTCGAGGTGAAGTTGACAGAGGTATAATAACGAAACTCTATAGGGCATTGGAGATAAGGAATAAAGCAAGATATGACCCTGAATACATACCAGTAGAAGTAGATGCAAATGAAATTATTCAAACATACGAGGAGATTAGGGAGATAGCTTACAAAGTCCTTAAAGAGAAGAGAATCGATCATAACATACGGTCACCCTCATAAATTGCAAAGCGTAAAAATGAACTTAAAGTTAAGAGGTAATAAGACGATTTTACTGTAAATGACGACACGGCCAATTTATTATGACTAAATTGAAAAATACTTATTTATCTATCTTCCATTATCTTTTTGGTATCATTAATGCGTGCATTGAAGAATGTGGGAATAAGATTTCTGGGTAAAGAGGTTAGTTGTACTGCTCTATTTGACACAGGCTCGGGAATAACAGCTGTTCAGCGGAAATTCTTCGAGGAGAACTTTGGTGCCAAATGGTTGACTCTCGATAAGCCTATAAAACTTTACTGGATTAATGGCGAATTCATTCAAGTGGATAAATATGCCCAAATCATAATAATAGTAAATGGTTTCACCCTCCCCGAAACAGCACTAATCGTAGATGAATTCGCTGAGGAAATTGAAGTGGAGGGTAGGAAGATACGTTTACCAGAACTAATAATAGGTTCTGGCACTATGGATAAGTATGGAATAACATTAGATCCGAAGGAAGGCGTTAAATTAACTGGAGCAACCCCATTACTTTAAATTTTAAATATTTATGTATAAATTATACTCAGCTAGAAGAGTAAAATGAGAATGTTGTGTCAATAGGGATCGTTGGGAAGTTCGTTGAGGGAAAAAAGATAAGGTTAAGTTGCAATCTATATTAGTGGAGAAGTTTGGGGAAATGCTTAATTTGCAACTCTAAATCACCATTAATATCGGACAGCATAGGTGTCTGTGTAAAGTGTATTAGGGAGAAGCCTGATGAAGCATTGAAGATTGTTGGTAGGGTTCGTAGAGCAACCCGTGAAGTCTTCGATTTACCAGCAGAAGTACCGAAAGACCCGGATGGATTGAAATGTGGAATTTGTGGAAATGAATGTATCATTGGAGTTGGGAAGAAGGGGTTTTGTGGATTAACATACAACATTGATGGAAAACTTGTACGTTTAGGTGGAAATACGGATAAGGGGGTTCTGGAATGGTACTACGATCCCCTACCAACGAATTGTGTTGCATGGTGGTTCTGCCCAGGATGTACTGGTGCAGGATACCCTAAATACGCATATAAACCCACAGCGGAAACAGGCTATGTGAATCTAGCAGTATTTTATGGTGCATGTAGCTTAGACTGCCTATTCTGCCAAAACTGGCATTATAGAAGCTTGTCAAAGAAGCTGAGTCCATACATGAGTAGTGAGGAACTTGCAAGTAAGGTTAACAGTAGAGTTTCATGTATATGCTTCTTTGGAGGAGACCCATCACCACAAATGCCACACGCCATAAAAACCAGTGAAATAGCCATGGAAAAAGCGGAAAAGGAAGGACGCATATTGAGAATATGCTGGGAAACCAATGGGAATATGAGTAGAGGATATGCATTAAGAGCAGCTGAACTATCATTCAAGACTGGTGGAGTGGTGAAATTCGATTTAAAAGCTTGGGATGAAAACATCTATAAGGCATTGTGTGGGGTATCCAATAAACCATCATTTGAAAACTTCAAAATGATAGGTGAAAAATACTTTAGAGAGAGAAGTGAAGTGCCAATTTTAACTGCAAGCACCCTCTTAATACCAGGATACATAGATGCCATTGAAGTGGAAAATATAGCTAAATTCATCGCAGAAATAGATCCAAACATACCATACACACTACTCGCATTCTACCCACAATACGTAATGGACGATCTACCAACAACAAGTAGGAAACAGGCATATGAATGCTATGAAATTGCAAAAAAGTATTTGAAAAATGTGAGGATAGGAAACATACACCTGCTATCCTAAATTCTGAAAATCCAGATACCATCGAATTTAGAGTAAATGTGGATATCTCATCAGACTATCAGCAGCTATTGTAACAACATTCTTCCCAGGACCCAACTCTTCAGCAATCTTCAAAGCTTCAAAAACAGCTGCACCAGTAGAGGGGCCGACAAATAAACCCTCCTTCAAAGCAAGCATCTTAACCATATCAACAGCATCCTTTTCACTAACCTCAACAACCCTATCAATGTAACCCCTATACTTCAAGAACAATTCTGGAACAACATTCTTCGCCAATCCATCAATATATTCGCCGCTCACAGGCTTCCCATGAATTATGGAAGACCCCCTCGGCACAACACCCACAACAAGCACATCCCCACCCAACCTCTCCTTCAAATACTTACCAACACCAGTAATAGTGCCACCAGTCCCCACGCCCATAACAAATGCATCAACCCTACCATTCAATTGATCAACAATCTCCCTAGCCGTAGTCTCATAATGAGCTCTAAAATTAGCTTCATTGGAAAACTGATTCATGAATAACCCATTGAATCTGGCTTCAAGCTCCTTAGCCTTCAAAAATCTGGGATCAACATCACCAATTCCACTAGCATCAACTTTAACAACCTCAGCACCAAGAAGCTTCAAGATAGACATCTTAACTGGAGAAATCTCCACTTCAGCTATGAAGATAGCTTTCAAACCAAGCCTAACACACATCCAAGCCAACGATAAAGCAGTATTACCACTACTAACCTCCACAATGCAACCACCCTCCCTCAGCCTCCCACTCTCAATAGCATCTTTAAGCATGTAATAGGCAATTCTATCCTTATGACTACCACCAGGATTCATATACTCCAACTTCAAATAAATTGAAGCAGCATTAGATGAAGCAATTCTATTAAGCCTCAAAACAGGAGTATTACCAATAGCCTTCCCAATCTCCTCCAACTTAGAGAACAAATAAAACACCGTAAACTACATAATGTGAAAACATATTTATAGTCGTTTTCGCTCTCTCCATCTCCTAATCTCCTTAACACCATCCCAACCATCAACCTTCCTTCTAAGGAAATCCATTAAGAAAGCAGCTCTCCTAGCCTTCTCAAAATCCCTTATAAACATAGCCCCTCTCCTCCAATTCCTCGCAACCATCCTCCTAAGAATCCACTTCAATTCACATATTTAAATTAATTCATATGCTACTTATGGAAATAGGTTTCCATACCAAGTTAATTCTTTAAGTCCTCTATCAAGAACCTCCTTTAAGATCTTCTCATGCGATACCATTTTCTTCCTTAATAGTCTGGGATATTGCTTTAACTTTTCACCATAAATATATTGTTCCGTTAGATTTGCCGTAAGTTCGTGGAGTTTCGGTGTTCTACCATGCTTTACATAGTAGTTCCATGCTTCATGGAGTGTTGGTCTGAGGACATACTTTCCATTTTCCATGTAGTGCATGCCGCAACAATTCTTGGCTGTGTGATACTCGTATAAGCCTTCCTTGCATGTTGAGAATTCAATACCATACTTATCGCATAAACGCCTGATTTCAGAGTAGACTTTAACTCTCCATTGAATGTTTGGTCTAACAACTTTTGATGGAACTTCAACTGATGGTGAATATGAAGACCATGCGTTTAAATCCTTATATATGCTTTTATCGTAAGCTAAATCTTCATAAACCTTCAAGTTTCCAACCTCATCCCTCAAAGCTTCAACGATAATTTGCTTCACACCCGCCTCTTTACATTGCTCAACTATATTCTCAGCTTCATAATCAGATATTCCAGGTATTAGTGGTTGAAGTCTAACTATTACTGGAACACCTTCCTTAGAAAGCTTCTCAGCAATATCAAGCCTCTCCAATGGTGATGGAACATTGGGCTCCAATACCTTCGCAATCTCCCTATTGATCGTGGATAACGATATCTGTACTACAACTAAGCCTCTATCATTAAGAGCAATTAAAACGTTTAGGATATCTCTATCCAGTAGGAGTGTTGACTTCGTATTAATTATCAATGGTACATCATAATCCAAGCATAAACCCATTATACATCTACTAAACTTAAACTCCAACTCCAATGGTTGAAATGGGTCTATCAATGTGGATAGCCTAAATGGTATGGTCTTCAACCCCCTCCTATTCAAGAAGCTCAATATCCTCCTAAAACCCCTAACAACTTCAAAGCCGAAACTGCTTGGTGAAGATTCAACCCTATACCAACGCCCAAAACAGTAAACGCATCTATGCATGCAAGTCTGGTAAGGATCAACCCTAAGTATAGAGTAACAATATGGGCTAACATTAATACTTGGATTGATGACAAATTGATCTAAATCCATCAACACCCAAAATAAATTAACATAAGAATTTAAAAAGAATATCATTTAAGGTAAAGCATATTCGAAGAATTTTTAAATTTCAACTGCAGAAGTGCTTGTGGTATTATGAATGGAAAATATTGAAGAAAAGGAGAAATTGGTTGAACAAAATTCTCAAAAGAATAATGCAAAGAATATGCCTGGAATGCTTTATATCCTTGTCTCCTTTATTCCATGGATCATTTACTGGGTTTTATGTGAAATTTTAGGTGCGTTAGGCATCATTATCCCCCTAATATTTTCCATAACTCTCATACTACCTCAAATCATTAAGCGTAGCTTCAACTTAATGGACCTTACGTCCACATTGTATTTCAGTTTTGCATTCATCTGTACATTCCTTCTCAACTCAAACGTATTTTTAGAGAAAAGTGGTTTTCTAGGATATTTCGCTTTATTTTTAATGGCATTAATTTCCATTGCCGCAAAACAACCATACACATTACAGGTTTCGAAGAAGGATTATCCGGAAGTATACTGGAAGAATAAATCATTCCTAGCCATTAATTATGTTATAACATTGGTTTGGGTAGGCATATTTCTGTTGAATGCTATAATGTTCCTATTCCTTCAATTTCCATTAACGGTTATTTTCTCAAACATATTGGTTGCCTTGGGTATATTATTCTCAATATTATTCCCCTTGAAGGCTCCAGCTTATTTCATCTCAAGGGAATTTAAGGAGTATGATTGGAGGGTAAAGGTTGATGTGGAAAAGCCTAAGGGGGAGGATGAGTATGACGTTATCATTGTTGGTTCTGGAATTGGAGGTTTGGTTTGTGGATCTCTACTCTCAAAGAGGGGTTATAAGGTTTTGGTTTTGGAACAACATTATCAGGTTGGCGGCTACTGCTCCTCATTCAAGAGAAGTGGATTTGTTTTCAATACGGGAGTTGAGGATGTGAGTGGATTATGGGAGAAGGGGCCTTTAACATATCTCCTCAAGGAACTTGGGTTTAGAAAGGAAGAATTATTCGTGAAGAACACTTCCGAATATGTTTTCAGAGGTAAGCGTATAAAAGCTGAAAATTTAGAAGAGTTCATTGAGATTCTCTCAGAAATGTTTCCAGATGAGGAGGGAAATATTAGGGCTTTCTTCGATGAAGCAAGGAAAGCTTATGAAGAATGTTACATGGAAACTGAAGTCTACGGCGTACCATTACCAGCAGAATTAATAGTTAAAGTTTTCGGGGAGAGAAAGCTTTTAAATTATCCTAAAGAGCATCCCCACTTCTATGACTGGATGAATAAGAGTTTTAAGGAGAAGCTTGACGAATACTTTGAAAATGAGGATTTAAAGGAGTTTCTATGCGCATTATTGGGGTATGTTGGGACGAAGCCAGATAAAACCCCGGCCAGTAGTGCATTGACAGCATGCATTTCATACTACATTCATGGAGGATACTTCCCCAGAGGAGGAGCACAGAAATTTGCGGAAAGTTTAAAGAATTTCATCTTAAATCATGGAGGCAAAGTTTTGGTCAATCATAAAGTGGATAGAATATTGGTGGAAAATGGGGAAGTTGTTGGGGTAAGGGTGGGAGAAAGGGTTTTCAAAGCATCAATCGTCGTGTCAAACGCCAATGCCAAAACCACATTTTTAGAGCTTATCGAAAAAAGCAATCTAAGGGAGGAGTTCATTGAATATATAGATGGGTTAAAGATGTCTCCCTCCTGCTTCATGGTTTTCCTAGGCGTTGATATGGACTTGTCAAAATATCCCACACTCATCAAAAACATCGATGAAGGATATGACATCGTCATCAATTCAAACGCCGATCCAAGCCTTGCACCGCAGGGGAAGTCAAGCATCACAATATTAACCCTTGCCAACTACCAAGATTTCCCAGAAAGGGGGACTGATGAATACATACGTAAGAAGCAAGAGTATTCAGAAGCACTAATTAGGAAAGCGGAAAAAGTTATACCGGATCTAAGTAAACACATAATAGTTAAGGATGCAGCTACACCTAAAACATTTGAAAGATACACATCAATGCCTCAAGGAGCTATATACTCTTTCGATCAATCCATTGGAATTAAAAGACCATACTTCAAAACACCAATAAAAGGGTTATACCTTGTAGGCGCCTCAACATTCCCAGGTGGAGGAATAGAAGCAGTAACAATATCAGGAATAATATGCGCCCACGATATATGCAACTGGAAAATTTAACCAGCAAATCAAGAACCACTATTACGCCATCCACCGGCACAATTGCACCCTATGTTGTTATGAGCAAATATTGAGGAGCAAATGAACAATGTTAGATCACATAAACGAACTTTGCAAGTTTTTGTTTAAGGTAAATTATCCAATAATCGTACAAGCATCGTGACAACCAAAAAATTAATAATTTAGGTGATAACTTAAGTAAGAGAACAGAGAACGGAGGGGTGGCTGATGATTTTTAATGTTCCAAAAGATATCCTAGAAATGATATTGTCCCTATTGCCTAAGATCATAGAAATTATTATGGTATTAGTTTTGGGTTTTATTGCTGGAAAACTTATGGGTAAAATGGTAACGATCATAATGGGTAAGTTTGGCGTAGATAAAGTGATTGGCAATTCAAGTTTAGGTAAGACATTAAAGGAGGCCAATTTAACTTTAAGTAGTTTAATTGGTACTTTGGCAAAGTGGGCAGTATATTTGGCTACTTTAATTGTTGTAGCAGACATTCTTCAAATAACCGCTTTAAGCAATTTACTTGTGATAATTGTTGGGTACATACCTTACTTAATTTCAGGATTTTTAATTATCGGATTTGGCTTATTATTTGCTGAATTCATATCGAAAATCATTGTGAATTCCCTAAAGGAAATTAAATTTATACATGCCGGAGTCGTAGGCTTTTTCACAAGGCTTTTCATGTATATTATCGTGATTCTAACAGCACTCTCAGTTATGAAGCTTGACATCACATTAGTTAATATTTTCGTTAGCGCCATGGCATGGGGTTTAGCTGCTGGAATGGCGCTTGCCATGGGTTTAGCTTTAGGACTTGGATTTAAAGACATGATAGCTAAGAATGCTGAAAGTTTTCTGAAATCTATTGGTTTAATGACCTCTAGATTAGATCAAGAAGTAAGGATCAAAGAACTTGAAGGTGAAATTAAAAGGTTAGAAAGTGAACTTGACGTTCTTAGACAAGAGAAGAGAAAGGAAATTGAGGAGAAAAGAGTGAGATTGGAAGCTCTTAGTAAACCAGTTGAAAATGTAGAAGATTTCTTGAATAAGGTTATTGGTTCCACTGGTAAAATAGCAAAAGTTTATGGAGGGTATGAAATAACAATTTCAGATCCAATCACCTTTCCATGGCGCGATGTGATTATGACCATGTATAATATGGGTTACGATGTATGGATTTCTAAAAAAGATGACGCTTACTGTATAGTTTGCAAGTTAAAAACGGAACAATCGTAAAAAAACATATATTATTGAACATGCACCAAACAAAAGATATATATAGTGTTTCATAATTCAATTTCAAAGAAGTGATCATCATAGCTCATGGATGAGGGGGTGTGATTCTAATGAAGGAAACCGTAAAGGCTATCGTATTTATTGCCATCGCTCTGCTCACGGCTATTCTTTGCCCTACACTTGGCTTAACAGATGTCCAGACAGTAGCAACAACCCTTTTCGTAGCAAAAACTGCTGCTACCCTACTATTTTGGAAATTTAGACTTGCAATAGGCTTCATTGCACTCGCACTTCTATTTGTCTTTGGGACACTTGACATGGAACACTTTATAGAGTTTGCTGGACTCGATGTTATAATTTTCCTAGTTGGAATGATGACAGTTATAGGTTATCTTGAGGAGGGAGGATTTTTCGAATACATATTGGAAAAGATAATGAGAATAGGTAGAGGGAATCCTATGAGGGTTTTCTATGCACTTATGATAGCCTCCTTCCTACTAGCTGCTTTAGTCGATGAAGTAACATCAATATTATTCATTACAGCATTGGTTTTACAATTGGCAACAATATCTAAAATTAATCCGATACCATTAATGATGGCAACAGTATTCGCTACAAATATAGGGAGTAGCGCCACAGTAGTAGGCAACCCCATAGGAGTCATGATAGCATTAAAAAGTGGATTAACATTTGTAGATTTCCTATTATGGTCTTTACCCATGGCTCTCCTCTCCCTACTAATAATAGCATTCATATGTTCAAAATACTATTCCAATTACATAAAAAACATAAAGGTGGAAGAAATCTCCAGTAATAGCGACAAATCACCAAAGAATAAAGATCACACAATTCATTGGGTAATATTCCTTGGAACATTAACTGGACTAGTCCTCCACCACCAAATTGAAGCACTTTTCGGTTTATCCGAAGGCGTCATGCTAATTGGAGTTGCCCTAATCTCTGCAGGCATAGTCCTTCTACTAGAAAGAGCAAGAGCTAGAGAAATAATTGAAGAACGTGTAGACTGGTGGACTTTACTATTCTTCCTAGTTCTATTCGCATCTGTGGGAACGTTGAAGTACGTAGGAGTCATTGACGTAATTGCAAAAGGTTATTTGGGACTTGGACTTAAGGATTTCGAACTTTACATGTTCTTCGTATTAAGTGCTGGATTTTTGAGTGCCATGATGGATAATGTTTTAGCAGTTGCCGTATTAATACCAATCGTAAAAGAATTCCAAAACTATGGACTGAACATTTTCCCATACTGGTGGGGGATGCTTTACGCTGGCACTTACATGGGAAATCTCACACCAATAGGAAGTACTGCCAATATCGTTGCCATAGGTATCGTTGAACGTAGACAACATGTATCCTTTAAAGATTGGATCAAAATAGGAGTTATAGCTTCCATGCCCACTCTGATACTTGCATCTATCATAACTTATCTAAGAGCTTTATACCTAAGTATTTAATTTAAAGACCGAATGTAAAAGCGTTTAATGCTCAATCAATTTCCTCATATTCTCAATACTTCCTTTAACATTGCTAATTGATTCTATTACTAAAACCCCTCTATAATTCATCTTCTTAAGGGAATTTAAGACTTTAGCCCAATTTATACTTCCAAATCCTATTCCTAAATGTGAATCCACCTTTCCATCATTATCATGCACGTGAACGTGAATTATCCTCTCCTTAAACTTCTCCATAAACTTATCAATATACCCACCAATATTTGCATGCCCAACATCAAATGCTATACCCAAATCCAATGCATCAACGCCTAAATCCCCATAAAGCTTCTCGAAATCTTCAACTCCCCTAACTAAAAGTGTGGATGATACTGGGAAATTCTCTATAGCTATCTTCAAATCATATTTCCTAGCTTCATGTAACAATTCACGTATAGAATTCAAGTTGAACTTCCAATCCATGCTGGGAAGCATGCTACCAATTGGGCTTCTAACCCCTGAATGGAAAACCCAAATTGTAGGGTTCAACTTTGCTGAAAGCTTCATAGACTTTTTAAGTCTCCTCAAAGCCGTGTTCCTCATGGTTGGAGATGTCGATGCAATATTAACATCTGCAAAGGGTGCATGAATGGATAAGCTCAACCCCCTCTCCTCAACAATCCTCCTAATCAAATTAACTCTAAAATCATTGAATTCATGAGGCCACTCATCAACAACCTCCAAATGCTCAACATCTATAGTCCGTAAACGCTCCACAACGTCAGAAAATCTCTCACCAATACAAAACAGCGTTGAAATACCTACACGCATAGAACACCATCAACAAAAATAATGGCGTAGATATTTATTTCTTTAGATAAACTCCTTCTGCACCAAATAAAAAGTTTAGTGCAAGAATGTTTACATTGACTTCCTCTCCAAAATGTTCATCTCTAAACTCCCAGCTTTGTTTTCTTATAAATTCTGATAGTAGATGTTCTATTAATTGAAGATTCTTTATTTCTGCGTCGATAAGTGCTTTGGCTACATGAATTGGATTTTTAAGTTTGTTAAGGTGAATTATTTGCATAGCTGATGCAAAATGTGGAAGGCAAAGTCCTTTTGATGAACTGAATTTTATCCTGAAATTCTCATCATCATCCAGCATCTGAACAAGCGTGTGCAGATATATTTGATTCATTGACCATAAGTGTTCACATATAGGACACTGTTGCCTTCGAGCATCATAATTTATTATGTTATCTAGCGCAATGATATTCCTCTTCTCCCTATGAAATGGCATTCTACTTTTTGAAGATTTAAAATTATTTAATAAGTTTTCGTGTAGATGAGAAAGTTGTTCCATAATTTTTCCAGTTATATCTTTCATGTAAAGGGCATAGCCTAAACCATCTTCAACATCACCTCCGTGGATAGCTCGATACAACGTATGTGCATGACGATTACAGAAGCCTCCAGCAGCCACCACCTTCCCCCTAAAGGCAGGATCCATCACCACTTCATTTGTAAGCATATGCTTCAAATAACGCTCTTCACATTCAGTCCAAAGGTAGCATAATGGACATCCACTCGATTTTTCCATTCCTTCAAGAATCCTTACAGTTAGAATATTCTTCTCCGTCATCTCCATTTCACCCCTCCGTTCATCAGCAATTTTCGGACACTTCTTAACAACGTATCCTCCACCACTTTTCGATCTTTACCTGAAAACTTGCAGCTTTGCCCTCTCATGAGCTCTGAAATTTCTGATTCTAGTTGATTGAAATCTCTCCCTTTAATATCTATCAAAACACTATTTACAACCTTTATTCTAATGGAAAGATTATCGTATTTACATATACAGTTAAAAATCAATTCTGATCAAACAAATTTGGAAACTAAGTCATTTTAATTTTTCCGCACATTTACTGCTGTCAGTGCAATCATTAACATTCCATTAAGCTTTCGCACTCTCTAATTTTGTATACAAGTGAGGTGAATAAAAGGATATGAATTATAATTATGTCGGGCAGAAGTTCTTCAAGGAATGACTGTACAATTGCCTTAGCTTATAGACACACGTTTTATCACTGGATGTTGGAGAATTTTTTCTATTACTTCGCTTGGAATAGGTTTAGATACAACTACGTAAAGCTTGGGTTCTTCGTATATGTTTGGGTCTTCAGCAATCACTTGTAGAATATTTATATCCTTTTCTGCTAGAGCATTTGCAACCCATGCAAGTATTCCAGGTTTGTCCTCGTAAATTTCCACGATAAGGCATCTATAACCCATTAAACGTGACACGGAGACGAGGGAGGGGCCTGCTGGTCTAAGTTTTGAGAAAAACTCACTTAGAAATTCATCTTGATTTATCTGCCTAAGTGTTTCAATAACAATTCTCCTATCCACGCCTGCCTCTTCAGCAATAGAGCTAGTAGTCGCCTTTATTTTCTCTCCAATATATACGTCTTCCCCCCTAACACTAAGTCCATACTTTAGAAGACTTTTAATAACTTGCATTCTCTTTCCAGAACCTATAACCTCATTTACCCTCGTCCAAAATGATTTATCCATAATTATTTATGATGAAATACTACCATTTATACTCATCTTTTGTCAAAAATAGAGGAGAAAGAAACATTTATATACAAGTATGATCATTTTAGTTATGCTATGAACAAAAAGATGTATTTGGATGAAAGCGAAATGCCACGTGAATGGTACAATATACTTCCAGACTTACCAGAACCTTTGCCACCGCCACTCAACCCCGCTACTGGTAAGCCCATTTCGCCAAAAGACCTTGAACCGATATTTTCAAAGGAATTGATAAGGCAAGAAATGTCACAAGAAAGATTTATCCCTATACCAAATGAAGTACTGGAAGTATACAGAATATGGAGACCAACTCCCCTTATACGTGCATATCGACTCGAAAGAGCACTAAAGACGCCGGCAAGAATATACTACAAGCATGAAGGGGTAAGCCCGCCTGGAAGCCACAAGCCCAACACAGCTGTTGCACAGGCATATTACAATTTTCGAGAAGGCGTAGAGAGAGTAGTTACTGAAACTGGTGCTGGACAATGGGGTTCCGCTCTATCCTTTGCCACAATGTTTTTCGGCTTAAAGCTCACCGTATACTTTGTTAAAATAAGCTACATGCAGAAGCCTTACAGGGTAGCTTTAATGAGAGCTTGGGGTGCAGAAGTTGTTCCAAGTCCCAGTAATAAGACAAAGTATGGTAGAAGCATTTTGGAGAAAGACCCAAACAACCCTGGATCCTTGGGTATAGCGATAAGTGAAGCTTTAGAAGATGCTACATCACATGAAAACACTAAGTATTGCCTTGGAAGTGTCCTAAACCACGTATGTTTACACCAGACAATAGTGGGTTTAGAAGCTATTCGGCAACTCGAACTCTTAAATGAGTTTCCAGATGTAGTTATTGGCTGTATTGGCGGTGGGAGCAACTATGCGGGTATATCATATCCATTCTATCACTTAGTTAAAGCAGGTAAAGCCCCCAAGAAAATAAGGTTCATCGCAGTGGAGCCCACAGCCTGCCCCTCCATGACAAAGGGTGTATACATGTATGATTACGGAGATACTGCTGGATTAACACCACTCATTAAAATGCATACCCTCGGACACAACTTTGTCCCCCCACCCATTCACGCCGGTGGGTTAAGATACCATGGTAAAGCGCCTTCCATGTGCCTCCTAAAGAAAGCTGGAATCTATGAGAGCATTGCCTACAATCAAGTGGAAGTCTTTGAAGCAGCTAGACTGTTTGCACAGACAGAAGGGATAATTCCTGCACCTGAAACTGCTCATGCAATTAAAGCTGTGATAGATGAAGCCATAAAATGTAAACAAACAGGTGAAGAAAAAGTGATCCTATTCAATTTTAGCGGACATGGACTACTGGATTTAGCTGCATATCAAGACTTTCTAGACGGAAAACTCCAAGCCTATGAATACCCCATCGAGGAAATTCAGAAATCAATAGAGAGGATAAAAAGACTTCTATTAGAGAGAGGTATAACACCGTAAAACACTAAAAATATACTACTCTACCAAATCCCTTTTTTACTTCACGCCCCAGGAAATAATATTGTTTGAAGAATATTTCGTAGTGTAGGGAAAATGGCAATAACTATTGCTAATGGAAAGGAAGAAGGATTTATACAGCTTAAACCATAGTAATTTCATCGATCATGCCATTCACACCCTTCCATATAGGTCCAGGATTAGGCTTAGGTTTACCATTGAGGAAACATATGCATGCACCAACATTCATACTGGCAAATAT
>Ga0326760_1000076_pt1 | contig 57276 bp, 61 predicted proteins | sample GCREP_S_FD_207668 | JGI IMG/M metagenome (GOLD analysis project Ga0326760, IMG submission 207668) | Hot spring sediment microbial communities from Geyser Creek Basin, Yellowstone National Park, WY, United States - GCR.EP_S | ecosystem: Environmental > Aquatic > Thermal springs > Near-boiling... | reverse complement strand
TGCTTAACCTAGGTAAACTCATATACGTAGGTGATGGTGAGAACGACATACCTGCCTTCAAACTAGCTGATATATCCGTATTAGTACGTCATGAATTTAACCAAGAACTTAAAGTAGGTGTTAACTTTGAAGTTAGGTTTGAAGAGTTGAGTAGGTGGTTGGTTAATCATGTTCTTACAGGTAGACTACTTTAACTTAGTAATCGCTATAGGCTTAACAGTAGCTATAGTCTTAGTAGGTTATGTATTAGGTATACTAGCTAGACGTTTAATACTCTACATACTCACTAAGGTAGGGTTTGATGAGTGGTTTAAGAAGTTTGCTGTTGGTAAGGCTATATTAAGGAGTGGTTACTCAGCTAGTGAGTTCTTCGGGTTGATTACGTCATGGGTAATATACTTAACCTCATTCTTACTAGCATTAGCTATACTCACATCAAGTCTAAACCTAACATCACTATCTGATACGTTATACACTATAGTTTCAGTATATGTAGTAGGTTTCATCAAGGCATTCCTAATAATAATAACAGGCTTCATACTTACAGACGCATTCATAGGTTACATATACAAGAGTTCTGAGTTAAGGAGTGAGGTCAGGTTATTAACACCTGTTGCTGAGTACTTAAGGATAATGATTTACTTAGCAGTAATTGTATTTGCTTTAGAGCAGGGAGGCTTAAACGTCTACTCACTAAACATGTTGTTAGTACCTATTATCTGGGGTTTAACAATAGCTATGATCATCATAATAATATCACAGGTAATACAGCAGGTAGCTAGGAAATGAAGTTCTTCTCAGTAATGTATCAGACATCTAATAGTAAGGGGCAGGAATTAGTTGCTCAGAGGATGGTTAAGTGGGCTAGGAGGTTAGGTTATGATGCATGGTTAATAACTAGTATATACCATGACGGTGAACCTGTAGTACCTCTAACTGAGGTATTGAAGAGTATTGACGGCTATATAATGTTTGAGGATGACCCTAAGGTAGGACTCCCAGTAATTAGAGTTGATAGTAGTAAGACTTTCTGGCCTCCTAGGAGGATAACTTTCAGAGACTTCATAACAATACTTAAGAATATAGATGATAAAGTAGGTATAGACTTCATAGTAACACACTCAACACTCTGGAACGGTCCTGAAGAGGTTTCTAGGTGGATTATGTGGAAGAAGCTCATGAGGAGTTTAGGTGAGTCGGTAAACACTACAGTCTACGGACATATGTCACATTACCAACCACCAGACCCTACAAGATACGAACCTATAGAGAGGGCCTACAGGATGGCTTGGAACTCAACAACATTCCCAATGATCTTCAGAGTAGCTGATTTAGTAATATGCGTTACTAATGTTGAAGCTGAGGATATGATAACTCATGGTGCGAGACCAGACCAAATACACTTGTTCCCAGGTGGTTTAGATGATGACCTAGCAACACTTATAGATAATGCTAAACCTGATGAATTCTTAGAGAGGTATAGGATTAGTAGGGATAAGTTAGTAATTTCCTACTTAGGAACTGTAGAGGAGAGGAAGAACCCGTTAGCAGTTGTTAGAATTGCTAAGAGGTTGAAGAACTTAAAGGATGTAGTCTTCGTAATAGCTGGTAAACCCGGAGATCAGTGGGATGATGTAGTTAGGGAGGCTAAAGACTTAAAGAACGTCGTAATTACTGGTGAGTTAAGTGAGGAGTATAAAGCATCCTTAATTAAGGCATCATACCTAAACATCATAATGTCTAAGATGGAGGCATTAGGACTAACACAGATCGAGTTCATGTATGGTGGAGTACCAGTAATAAGTAGCGGTACCTACGGCCAGAAATGGTTAATAACTAATAACGTTGATGGAGTAATCGTGAGAGGTCCTGACGATGTTGAAGGAGCAGCTAGAGCTATTGAAGAATTAGTTAAGAACCCAAGTAAGAGGGATTTAATGTCTACTAACGCTCGTGAAAAAGCTAAGAAATTCCTAATGTCTAAACTCATGGAGGAACTACTAAGTAAGGCGAAGTCGATACTTAAGTAACTAGATGACTTCTAGGGTAGGTATTCACCACCAACTGAACATGATTGACCCTGCGAATTTCGGAATTTGAAGTCACTTAGGAAACGTATAAGTCGTTAGGATTGTATTCATAAATATACAGCACTGGCATACTCACAACATTAAAAGTCTTAAGCACCTATTAAAGATTTCGTATTTTTAAACTTCCCTATAGGATTAGAGAGTCAGCTTTATTATTATTGAAGTTTAGGTTTTAGTGTGGGTTAGAGTGCCTAAGGTAGTTGTTGACCTACCGTATAGTGTGATTGAGAAGATAATTAAGAAGTATCCAGGATCTACTGTAGAGGATGCTGTTAGGCAGTTTATCCTAGATGTAGTTGGTGGTGAGGTTCAGGTAATTCAGACTCAGCAAGACTTAAGTAGGGTTCAGAGGTTGCTTCAGGATATGGTTAACCCATTCACAGCTAAGGTTGATGAAGTTGCTAGGAGGTTAAGTGATGTTGTTGAGACTTTAGATAGTTTGTCTGAGAGGGTTAAGACTTTAGAGGAGGAGGTTAGGTCTCTTAAGGTGAGGCCTGAAGCTCAAGTAACTACTCAGCAGGTTAAGGAGGTTAAGAAGTCAGCTATTGATGTACTTAGGGATCAGAAGGTTATGTTTGAGAAGGATATAGCTTCGAAGATTAGGAATAGGGATGCATTCTTCGATAAGTTAAGGAGGGAGGGGGCTGTAGTACTTGAGGCTAAAGGTCAGAGAATAGCTGTAGAACCTAACTTCTGGAATGAGTTTAAGGAGAAGTTAGAGGGTTTAACAACTAATAATGAATCTGAAGTTAGGGAGAAGTTAGGTAAGGCTGGTTACAACCTACTTAAGACTCTATGGGAGGGTGGTGTAATATATTACGACTCAGTTAATAAGAAGTGGAGATTTACTGAGGAAACCACATGAAGTTAGACTTAGTTGAAGTCAGCTATGTATAGGAAGGTAATGAGTATTGATGGATTAGTTAAAGGTTATATAGTTCGTAGGTTAAGTAGGTTTGAAGTCTTAGTGGATTTAGGGGGTAGGTTAGAGGTAGTCCATAACACCAATACCGGTAGACTTAAAGACGTATTAGTTAGTGGTTATAGAGCTTTACTAAAACCTATAAGTGGTAGGAAGCTTAAGTATAGGTTAGTAGGTATTGAGTTCTACGACAATCAATACGGTATAGTTGATACCTTAACACAGAGTAAAGCGTTTGAGGAGGCTTTAAAGTTAAAACTCATTAACTACCTCAGTGACTGCTTCATAGTTAGGAGGAATCCTAAGTATGATTCAGTAGTATTCGACTACCTAATTAGATGTGATGATGGATATGCTGTAGTAGAGATTAAGAGTGCTGAGTTTAGAGGTAGTAATAATGAAGCTATGTATCCTGACTGCCCTACATTAAGAGGTCGTAAGCAGTTAATGAAGTTGATAGAGTTAAGTACTTCAGGTATGAAGACCTACCTGATATTCATAGCTGCATTCCCGAACCCTCGATGTTTTAAGCCTTATAGGGATGGTGATGCTGTAATTGATGAGTTGGTTAGGGAGTGTGTTAGGGTTGGTGTGAGTGTTAGGGCTGTATCTATGTTTATGGATGGTCAGGGTAATGTGTATTTAGAGGATACTGACTTACCATTATGTAGTGAGTGGTTAGGTAGTTGGTCATAGTATTACTGAGCCTTCATTCTCAATGCTTGAGTCAACCTCTTTATAAGGTAGTATTACAGTCTTCTTAGGTATTAAGACCTCATCCCTGATAACCACTTCATCACCTATCACTGACTCAGGTTCAATCCTAACCCACTTACCTATTAAACTCCTCTCACCGATTAACGCATAACTTATCATTGAACCCTCATCAACTACTACGTTATTGAATAGTAGGCTATTCCTGATCCTGACGGCAGGACCTATTACTGAGTCCCTACCTATGACTACGTAGGGACCCACCCTACATAGATTACCTAACCTCACATTCGCTGATATGTACGTCGGCTGTATCACCTCAGCACCATCTACTAGAGATTCACTTGATATGTAGCCGTTAGGGTAGTAATACCTTAACGCTTCGAAATTAGCTTTAAGGTAGTCTGAAGGTAGTCCAATATCCGACCATATACCCTCATGAACGTATGCGTAGAGTAAACCCTCACTAACTAGTTTAGGTATTACATCCCTAGCTAGTTTCGACGGTTTCTCAGGTACGTACTTAATCACTTCAGGCTCGAACACATATATACCTGCATTAACTATATTTGATAACGCTTCCTTCTTATGTGGTTTCTCAACGAAGTTAACAACCTTACCTGAATCATCAAGAACTACTACACCATATCTTGACGGATCATCAACTCTAGTTACGACCATAGTTGCTAACCCAGAATGCTTTTTATGGAATTCTAGGACCTTCCCATAATCTACGTTAGAGAATACATCACCGTAAACTACTAAGAATGTAGAGTTAAGTCCGTAGACATTATTGATGAGTCTTAACGGCCCAGCATCACCTAAAGGTATTCGTTCCTCAGTAAATAATATGTTATCACTGGAGTACTTACTATTACAGAAGTTCTTAATAGCGTCTGCTAAGTACTTCACAGATATTATGATCTCCTTAAACCCACTATCAACTAATGACGTAATTATCCAATCAAGTAAAGGCCTATCCAGTATAGGGAGTAGGGGTTTAGGCTTAGTAAGTGTTAGAGGTCTTAAACGTGTTGCAAACCCACCGGCTAGTATCACAGCCCTCATATAACCTACATAACCTCCACGTAATTTAACTATACCTGAAATATAAAGTTAATTCTATTTAGAGGAAGGTGGATATTAGTAGATGTGTAATTACCATCAAGATGAAGGTTAAGAAAGTAGTTGGTAGTAAGTACTTGTAAATGCTGTGTAGGTCTACCTTAAAGAACTTAAGCGTAAGTACTAGACATAGATGTGATGGGGATACCATATAGCTGAGGTAGGTAAGTATTAAGGTAAGACTTACAAATTCAATACTATGTGTTACGTTAGTAATGAGCGGTACTGTAATTGCTAACGCACCTGTAGGAACACCTAACACAAACCCTAAAAGCATTGATATAGCTATTATAGATACTGTAAGGAATGTTGATGGTAAGTCAGTAAATAATGATGTGAATAACTCAGGAAATCCACTCATCATCAACACCTCACGAATCGATAACGCTGCATAACTCGTTAATACAACCATGAGTACGTCCTTACTTAATGTCGATTTAAGTAGTAATGACTTACTAGGTCTTACTAAGATGATCAAGGATATCAGTCCTAACAACACAGCTGTGATTATGTTGACCCCTAACACAACTATGAATACAGCTACTAGTAGGGGTATTATATAGAGTAAGTTACTTACTGACTCCCTCACAATACTTACTGAGGTATTCCTTAACTCCCTACGTACCGGTATAAACCCAACAACATACATCACCAGAGCTAACGGTATGTTATACAGTGCTATTTGAGCAGCGTTAAAACCTGAGAGTGCTGCAGTCAATATTATTACCTGTGTCAGTGGGTATATAGGTGCTATTAAATGTCTAAACCATATATTAACATATGCTGCTTTATTAGAATCTAAATTAATATTTCTAGAGATTTCAGAAACTAAAGGTGCTGACATTAGAGCACCTCCAGGTACTGGTAAGAGTCCGAAGAGTGCTGGGATTAAGGATATCGTTAACCATACCTTCTTAAGCACTGTCAGTAACGCATTACTTAACTTAGTGATGACGTTGGACTCCTTATAGATGTTAGCCATGATGGCTATGACAGCACTGGAGACTATGACGTCAATGTTTATAGGTCTGATACCTGTCATATAGTGAGCTGTTAGTATCTGGTATGGGTTTAAAGTAAGTACCGCTAACGTAAGTGATGACATTAGTAACGCTACCGCTAGATTCACCCTAAAGTAGAGTAATGTGAAGAGCGTTACTATAGCTACTACGGTAGCGTAGATAGGGTTAAGTATTATTGTCGATCCCCGCGACAAAATAATTCACTTATTCTAGGTTTAAAAATTATATGGTAGTGATTATATGGTTGACACTATGTTTAAGACACCATTCATAAGTAGTACAGGTTTAGTAGTCTCTGAACACCCACTAGCTTCTGTAGTAGGTGCTAAGGTATTAAGTAGTGGTGGTAATGCTGTAGACGCTGCTGTAGCAACTTCATTCGCGTTAAGCGTACTTCAACCACAGTTAAGTGGTTTAGGTGGTGATTACTTCGCATTAATATACATAGCTAGTGAGGGGAAGGTATACTTCATAAACGGTAGTGGTTACTCACCGAGGTCCTTAAACCCAGACTACTTAAGAATGTTAGGTCTTAAGGAAATACCCCCACATTCCCCATATTCCGTAACTATTCCGGGGATGGTTGATGCACTACATAATATGTGGAGGAGGTTCGGGAGTATTGAGTGGGGTGAGTTGGTGAGTCCTTCCATAAGACTTGCTGAGGATGGATTCCCTCAATACCCATCATTAGTTAAGGCTGTTAAGGAGAATTACGAGTTGTTGGCTAGGGATGAAGGGTCTAAAAATACTTACTTAACATATGATGTAGGTATCGGTAAGTGGGTTAAATACCCTAACTTAGGTAGGGCGTTAAGACTAGTAGCTGAGGACTACAGGAACTTCTATGAGGGTGATATAGCTGAATCCATAGTTAATTACTTAAGGAGTAAGGGTGGTTTTATAGAGTTAGATGATTTTAGGGATTATAGGTCGTTTTGGGGTGAGCCTTTAAGAACTGATTATAGGGGTTATCAAGTATTTGAGACACCACCGAATACTCAAGGAATCACCACACTACACATACTTAAACTACTATCTACTACTGACTTAAGTAATGTTAAGTTATTAAGTAGTGATGAGGTTAAGTTATTCCTTAAGTGTTTTAAAGCTGCTTACAAGGTTAGAGATAAGTACGTATGTGATCCTAGGTATGTTAGTAAGGACTTACTAGGTCCTGAAGTAATTAATGAGTTACTCACAGAGTTTGAAGGTACTTCAGCTAATGTAGGACGGAGGCTTAACACATCATTAGGTGATACCACATACTATGTAGTAGTTGATAGGGAAGGTAATGTAGTTTCCGGGATACAGAGTATATTCTACGCCTTCGGATCAGGTATTACGGAGCCTAAGTACGGGATAACACTGAATTGTAGGGGGTCATCATTTACGTTAATTCATGGTGATGTTAATGAATTAGCACCTAGGAAATACCCACTACACACACTATCCACGACCATCATATTCGACTCTAGAGGTAGTTTAAAGTGGGTTTTAGGTACTTCAGGAGGTCATTACAGACCTCAAATACATGTAGAGTTAATTACTAGTTTAGTAGATTACGGATTAGATGTACAGAAAGCTGTAGAATTACCTAGGTTCTTATGGGACTTAAGCACTGATGAGTTAATAGTTGAGGAGGGTGTTGACACGGTAGGGGTGGGTGGTGTGAAGGTACGTAGGGTTAATTACCCAAGTAGGTTGGGTGTAGCTGCAGTAGTTGAGTTCCTAGGTAGTATTAAGGTCGGGGCTTCAGACATTAGAGGTGATGGGTTAGCACTCAGTATTGAATACCCTTGATGAGGACTAACCTATATCTACAGCTTCACTCCTTAACTGTCTTATCCAGGAACTCTCACTACAGACCCATTCCTCAACATCATATACCCTTAAATCTATACGAGGTTCTAGTAAGTCCTTAAATAACTCTAACCTCTCAATAATGTTTAAATGCTTCACACCTCTAACTACTACAACTATATCGATATCACTGTCAATTAAGTAATCCCCACGAGCCCTACTACCTACTAAGTAAATACCGATAACTTCGAGTCCGAGCACCCTACACTTCTCCCTAACCTTAGCTGCGAACCTCCTAGCCCTCTCTAAAGCCTCAACCTGAGACCTTAACGCAGATACTGCCTTACCCACTCCACCACCCTCCTAGCCCTCTCAACAAGATCTTTAGCTTTATCATAAGTATAGAGCTGGTAGGGTAATGCATTAGCCGCATTAGGGTACCTGGATATTATGTAGTGTGTGGTAAGTTCTCTAAGGTCATTCATTAACTCCTTAACCTCTAACCTTAATTCCTTCTCAATAACCTCAGCTATTTCGAGGAGGTTATGCCCTCTAAATGTAATACCAGCATTTAATAATAATGCCTTTAACACCTTCTCAGCAGCTTGTTGAGACCAAAAAGCAGCTGAATCCCAATCCTGAGTGATTAAATCATTATATGCTTTCCTTAAATCATGCTCACCCTGTTTAAACCATAGTAAAGCTTCTTCCCTAACCATTAACCTCACATATCCCTCCTGCTAAGTAATTAAATATTTATTATTAATCCTTACTAAGATGATTGTATAAGAGGGGTGAAAGGCTGCTACAGATCTGATGGTAAGTTTAAATAGCTGTAGATATCTGGTTCTTAGAGTAATGTTTAAATATTTAGGAATCCATAATTACTTGGACCCTATGATCCGCACTGCGGTGAGGTGTACTGAGTAGTGATGAACCTACACCCTCAGATGGGAGCCTCATGGCGTTAGGCTCGACTAGGGCCCATGAGGTGTGGGTGAAGCTAATGAACCCACACCAAGGCCCAACCCCGTAGATATTGAAAGCGGGGAAACGCTCATATCAATTAAATCTTTATCTACTGGCATGTAGTTCCTACCTTCATTAACTAATCAGATAAAGCTTAAATACCGATACTTAAGGGTTTACAGAACCTCTAACATGTTAAGATATTTTAAACTTGCTTCTAGGTATTTTGAGGTGGTTGACCTGTACTCTGTGTTAGGTGCTCTTAAGGACTTGTATGGGGGTAGGTATTTAAGACCTGATGTGTATGTGATATCTTTAATCCCTGGTGATGGTATAGGTCCTGAGATAGCCTCAGCTACTTTAGAGGTTATTAAGAAGGTTGTGGATGTCTACGGTATTAGAGTTGATGTGAGGTTTGTTGAGGCTGGTGATGGGGCGTTAAGTAAGTATGGTCAGGCATTACCTCAATCATCTGTAGATATCATTAGGAAATCCCATACATGTCTTAAAGCACCTGTAGGTGAGACTTCAGCTGACGTCATTGTTAGGTTGAGGATAATGCTTGATCTATTCGCTAATATAAGGCCTGTTAAGTCTTACCCGAATACACAGGCTTTAAGAGGTGATATTGATTTAGTAGTTGTTAGGGAGAATACTGAAGACCTGTATAAGGGGTTGGAATTCTACATTAGTAATAACACTGCTGTAGCGTTGAGGGTGATAACCTACGAAGCATCTAAAAGAGTTGCTGAAGTAGCTTTCAAGATAGCTAGTGGGAGGAGAAAGAAGGTAACAGCTGTACATAAGTCAAACGTACTTAGACATACATGCGGGTTATTCGCTAAGGCATGTAGAGACGTAGCTAGAAACTACCCAGACGTAACCTACGAGGAACAGTACGTTGACGCATGTGCAGCTAACCTAGTTAGGAAGCCTCAGAACTTCGACGTTATAGTGACTACAAACATGTTCGGTGATATACTATCTGATGAAGCTGCTCAAGTAGCTGGTAGTTTAGGCTTAGCACCGTCATGTAACTTAGGTTATGAGTACGCAATATTCGAACCTATACATGGTGCTGCATTCGATATAGCTGGTAAGGGTATAGCTAATCCGATATCCATGATATTATCAGCAGCTCTAATGTTTGAGTGGTTAGGGGTTAAATACAGTGATGACTCATGTATTAGAGCTGCTAGAGCAATTAATGATGCTGTTTATAGGGTGCTTAGTGAGGGTAAGGTATTAACACCTGACTTAGGAGGTTCAGCTAAGACCTACGAACTAGCTAGTGCTATAGCTTCGAAGATAGCTTAATCCATAACATTTAATTAAGTTTTTATAAGTCTTAAGTAAGTATTACTGGAGTACTAGCCCTTACTAAACAACACCATCTTATGCTGGGGATACTACATGTACTATGATTATAGGGTAGTAAATGAGGAGGTTGTAGATCTACCTAACGGTAGGTTAGTATTTAAGAGAGTTAGTAAGGACTTACTGAGGATTACTAAAGATGTTAACGGCTATAGAGCGTCTAAGGTCTTAAACGTTGGGGAGGACTCTACATTAAGTTTAAGACCTCTACCACCATCAGGTACCTCAATAAATGTTGACTACATACTCATTAAATTCTCAGAACCTATAACCCTAATACCTAAGTCTTCAATGACGTTAGAGGTTAAGATACCTGTGGATTTAGGTGTTTACGTAGGTAATTCCTTAGTTGATTCAGTACCTTTAAGTAAGGTTAAGTACGCACTTTACGGACCTCCAGATTTAGGAGTCCTCTGTAGATATGTTGATCATGGGGTAATCAACACAGTAAGTCCTAAGGTCTTAGGCAGTATTAATATGATCGTTAACTCAGTACTAGATACTGTATTAAGTGTTAGTAGGGTAGTCATACCCATAAACGGCTTAATAACATACTTAACATATGATGGTGAGATATTCTTCAACGTAGTTGAGGTTAGAGCTACTGATAAGAACCGTATTGAAGTATATACGAAGGATAAACCCTCAGTAAGTAGGGAGGTGAAGTTTAAGTATCGAAGTAGTGGTAAGGAGTTAACGTATGTGATGATGTACGGTGCTTAACTATGGACATCATATCATTAATTACTGGTTCACCACTACTGCCTCGGATCTTAATATCGGTTATCGTTATAGCAGTATCTTACTACTTAGGCATAGTGTTAAGTAATTACGTTATGAGGTTGAGGTTGAAGGCACCTCCTGAAGTTATACATAACATTTCTAGAGCGCTTAGGGTATCTATCCTAGTCTTAGGCTTCTTAATAGTGTTATCCATATTAGGTATTGAGTTATCAGGTCTGTTAGTAGCTGTAGGTTTTACAGGTATAGTGATTGGTTTAGCAACTCAGCAAGTCTTAAGTCAGTTCTTCTCAGGTATATCTCTACTACTAGAGGGTAGGGTTAGGGTAGGAGATTCTGTTAGGGTAGGAGATGATTGGGGTGTTATTGAGTCTATAGGTCTTATGTCAACTCAGATTAGGTTATGGAGTGGTGAGGTACTAACCATACCTAATAACGATTTAATGTCATCTAAGATCTATAACTTCTCAAGGTCTATAGCTAGGAGGGTAGATATATCAGTACCTATATCATATACTTCAAATATTAGTAAGGCGTTGGAAGTCATCAGGAGTTTACTAGATAGTAAGGAGTTAGTACTAGCAGAACCTCAACCAGTACTAATAGTTGATTCCTTAGGTGATTCCGCCATCATCATAAAGGTGTTATTCTGGGTACCCTCACAGGAGTTCTGGACTGTTAGGAGGGAGATCATCAGGGAGGTTAAGGAGGCGTTAGAAGCTGTAGGTATTGAGATACCCTACCCACAGAGAGTTGTTTGGTTGAAGGGGTCAGGTAGTAGGTGAGTTACTAGTCCTTAAGTAGTACTGTAGTAATGCGTCACCATCCACTAACACAGTACCTAATCTCTCAGCAAGCTTCCTAGCATTACTTAAAGACATTGAAGTACCTTCATCAAGTACCTCAGCTATTACCGTAGCTGGTGTAAGTCCTGCTAACCTAGCTAACAACTCACTCAACTCTGTATGACCCCTCCTTAAGTTAACACCCCTACTCAGGAGTATCGGTACGTGGCCAGGACTTATGAATGACTCATAGAACATCCTCCTACCAACATCTACAGCACCCTTAAACACATACTCAGTTACTTCATAGAGTTTCGAGATGGTTAGAGCTCTATCCATATCTGAAATCCCGGTCTTAACACCTACGTAGTTAACCCATAAGCTAAAAGCTGGTTTATCACCGTAGCTTAACCTCCTACTCGTTAAGTCCTTAAACTCAGTAATACTAAGGATTTCATCCATGAATTTCAGACCGAGGGCCCTACCGACTTCATAAGGCATAACATAACATATTAAACCACCTGCTACAGTCCTCAACATGTAGACCTCCTTATAGGTTATGAATGATGCGTGGTAAACCATATCGACCTCATCTTCACGAGTACTTGAGTCGTGGATGAATACTGGCTTACCAGATTTAAAGAGTTCTATAGCGTGTAGTAGTGAGTCCACACTCAACTCCTAACTCCTAACCCTCATAAAATATTTAAGTATTAGTGAGGAAATCACTAACGTAATACCTAATATTAAGAATATATCAGAGATATGTAAGACCTCCCTACCTCTAAACTCGTATAGAGGTCTGCTTGAGGTCTGTGTAGTTAGTACGTAATCACTTGATGTGGTGGTTAGACTGACCTGACCCTGTGTGTAAGTCTTAAACACAGCCTCAACTGGCTTAGGTGTTAAGTACTCATTAAGTACTTCATACTTAACCACATACTCAGTAATACCTAACTTTAAATCTGTTGGGTATGCTTTAGTAGGTTTTAACGATGCGTAGCTACTACCTGTAACACCCTTGAGGAAGTCCGTAATGTTACATATTATGAAGTAATTCCTTAAAGTACTTACGTTATAACCCAATAATATTATATAATCACCTACTACTGATAACGTTGAATAACTACCTATGTTAAATACCTTAGTAGTTAATGTTGGTGTAGTCAGTATTAGTAGGTAGTTAGTGTTTAAGTCGTTTACAACCATGAATAAATCATCACCGTATACAGAAGCTGAAGTACATCGTACTAAGTTATCATTTACTAAGACCTTATACGTAGATACGTTAAGACCTTCTAAGCTTACTACAGCTATGTATAGTCCTGAGATCCTCGAATTAAATATAATGTAGATGTAGTCGTTGATTAAGTACGTATCTACGACCTCATCATCGCCTTCTAAACCCACATACTTACCGATTAAGTAGTTATTATCTAACCTACCTACAAATACGTTATAACTCCATAAGTAGTTAGGGTCTCTAGAATATGTAGAACCGACTACGAATATAGAGTCACCGTATCTTAATACCTTCCTACCGTAACATGCTGTACAGTTAGCTATGTATGAGTTGAGGGAGACTTCAGAGACATTAAATTTAGTAAGTAGTAACTTGTATGAGTTATTAACTAGTACATACCCAGTAAGCAGTACCTCATTATTAAGCCCTAGTAAGTCGTAGAGTACTGAAGTAGGGTCTAACCTAACACTTACTAATGAGTTGTTATTAATGAGTGTTATGTAGGTGTTATTTAAAGTCTTACTAATACCTACTAATAAATTATCTGATACTAAACCTAACCTATGAGTACCCATACTCAACAACATGTAGACCTCATCACTACGTAAGTCTAGGGTAAGTACGCCTGAATCTGTAGGTGTTAAAATCATATAGTTATGAATTACTGGTTGGTATAGCCTACTTACTCTTAAACCTAACTCAAGCTCTAAGCAATTAACACTAGCTTTTAAAGGTGTTAACGATAGTGTTAGGGTTAATATAAGAAGTAAACACAGTACCTTACAGTTAATCACTTAACATCACTTTTAGGTCTACCATACCTACTTATTAAATCAGCAATTCTATCATAGTTCTTACTGTAGAGTCTATACTTAATCACTACATCCTTATCGTTTTTAACTAGTTCTACGAACTTCCTAGCAGGGTCTACATTAACTGTGAATTCCTTAGGTATGGGGAACTTAACAGTTATTCCAGCCCCTACAATCCCTCTATCATATATTGTGTAACTCCTAATTACTTGAATCATGACTTTAGAAGACCTCCTCATAAATATGTTCAGTAAAGTAACAGCTATGTACGGTATCTCATAACCTAGTAGGAAGCCTATGAATTTAATCATGAGCTCACCTCCTTCAAAGTAATGTATGACTACGTTGAAGTATAGGTAGTACCAAAGAAGTAGTAAGACCATATTAGCTAGACTCAGTAGTGATGATTTAACCATAGGTTTTAACTCCTCATTAAGTTTTAAATCATGCTGTACTACACTCATGACATCCTCAGGACTGACCTCAAGTATCTTCCTACCACTTCTTATATCCTTAGCCTCACTACCTACAACATGCTTAAGTGATGTTCTTAAAGTAAAGTACATCATTATAAACATAGATAGTATGAATATTACGAATGTGTAGGTGAGGTATTGCGGGTAGTAGGTATTAACTATAGCTAGTATGAGGATTATTAACTGTCCATATACTTGGCTAAACACCATAAACCTCTTACTATACATGTATGACACTTAAACACCTAGTCTAAATAGCTGTAGTTACTTTTATAAGCATATCGTAATATCTCAACAGTATTATGAGTAATATAACACCTGGTAATACTAAACCGAACACCAACCCTAAAACACCCCAGATAAGTAAGGATTCCTTAAGATTATCGAACCTACCGTTATCAATAGCTGAGGAAACATCATTTAACTCTACGTAGCCGTAGATTGAGATAGTACCTGATAACATCAGGTATATGAGTCTAGGTAGGTCTGAAAAGTCGTAGCTTAAGATCGTAGTAATACTTAACACTGACGTAGTTATTAAGGTCACAACACATGTAGTTAGTAATGCAATACCGACTATGAGGAAAGTTACTGAAGCCATACTTAAGAGGATCTTCACCCTCCTTAATAATAACACAGGATTATTAATGTTCATTTACGGGGTTGCCACTAATAACACCTTAAACGAGGTATATAAACTATAAACACCTTAAACAATGTAGATCGGTCTGAAGACGTTGATTTAGGATTACCACTACGACGTATGTCTAAACTCATCATTACCTACTAATCAGCTAACACCATATTAAGTTTTGAAGTTCCATGAGTCACGTAAGTACTTACTTAGGTATAACTCCTCTGCTAGCTTAACCTCATCTACGGTTAGATCATCTATGAAGATCCTCCATAAGAACACCTCATTTAATGATTTTATTAGGTATGTGTAGACTTCTTCGATAGTTGTATAGTACCCGACCTCACTCGATAACGTAGTCACCTCCTTCTTCAACCTCCTTAAAGAACTTCTTAACTTAGTTAAGTCACTACTTACTAATAATGTTGAGTGACAAAGTAATGAGTATTTGGTGAGTGAGCCAGCCATACCTGAGACCTTCCTATCATTAACTAATACCTCATTAGATGTTGTAGTTATGTTCTTAAGTCCTAAGGAGTTTAAAGTACTTACTAGTACGTCCTTCAGGATATCATAACATAATGTTAACCTCCCTCCATAACTTCTAGGTAACACTAAAGTTATGTTTAGATTACCTTCATCATGGTATACCGTACCACCACCTGAGTGTCTCCTAACTATAGCTACATCATTACTTAAGCAGTACTCTACATTAACTTCACTTAAAACGTCTTCAAACCTACCTAACACTACTGCTGGCTTATTAACCCAAAACCTCATCACTGGTTTATCAACTTCGACGTTATTTAGAGCTTCCTCAACAGCTAAGTTCATGTAGGGGTCTGAAGGTATTAACGATTCTATAACCCTTACATTCATACCTTAAGAACCTGAAGTAATGCATCTCTTAAAACCTCACCTAATGTCGGATGAGCTAATAACGTGTTAATTACTGTGTCTGACGTAGATTCTAGAGTTACGGCTATAGATGCCTCATTCACGACTTCGGATATTCCGTAACCAACAGCATGCACGCCTAATACACCCCCATACCTAGAATCAACTACTACTTTAACCATACCGCTAGACATAGACGCCCTAGCTAAGGCGTTAGAAGTTAGTGATTGACGTGCTGTTAAGACTTCATAACCTAAACTCTTAGCTTCATCCTCAGTTAAACCTACTGAGAATATCTCAGGGTATGTGAATGTATATCGTGGTGATACCCTATAAGTGAAGTTCATATTACCGCCAGAGACGTTCACACCAGCTACTACCCCCTGAACTATAGCTGTGTGGGCATATGTTGAGAGACCGGTGACGTCACCAGCAGCGTATATATTACCTACGCTAGTCCTTAAGCTAGCATCAACCCATACATAACCATCACGTAACTTAATGTTGAGGCCTCCTAACACATCCAACCTAGGATTACACACAGATGCGTTAAACACCTCATCAACACCTACAGTTAATACTTCATTACCCCTCACCAGACGTACCTCCTTAACCCCCTGCTTAACTACGACGCTATTAACTACTGTATCGGTCATCACCTCAACCCCCCTCTCAGCTAAAGCTAACATCAAGTAATTAACTACCTCCTTATCGAAATCCTTCAACACCTCAGAACCCTCATCAACTACTATGACCTCAGAACCTAACATACTGTAGATACTAGCTATTGATAAACCGAAGGGATTACATCCAATGATTAATACCTTACTAGGTAATTCATTAAGGTCTATAAACTCTGTACATGGCCTAACCCCACTACCTGAACCCCACTTAAGACCTGTAGCTATTATAGCCTTCTTAAACTTAATGTAGGAATCACCTACCTTAGCTGTACTATCATTCACTAAGACTGCTTTACCGTTCAGTACATCAACACCTAAGTCCTCAAGTGTTTTCCTCATAGATTCTGAAAGAGTATTAACTACATTACTTCTTACGTAGTTGAAGAGTTTCCCAGCATCTATGGATAAATTACCTACTGAGATACCTACACCCTCACGTGATAACTTATCAATTAAATCCGTAGTTGATAAGTATTTTAGTAATGTAGCTAACGGTACACAACTCCTATTTAAGCAAGTACCTCCAATACGTTCCTCTTCAACTAGTAATGTCTTAAGCCCTTTAACAGCTGTTATCAACCCAGCATAATATCCTGCTGGACCACCACCTACTACTAACACATCATACTCTCTACTTGACACTTAAGACAGCCCTCAACCTACTCTCATCCTTAATCAAACTTACTAGCTTGTCGAGGAATTGAGCAGCTGTATGCCCATCTACAACTCTATGGTCGAAGGTTAGACTGAAGGTACATACAGTAGCTATGTTTACCCTACCTTCCTGAACTACAGGTTTCTGTACGAACCTACCAACACCTAATATAGCTATTTGAGGTGGGTTTATTATAGGTGTGAATGCGTCGATACCATACATACCTAAGTTAGTTATAGTGAATGTACCACCACTAACATCCTCAATACTTAACCTCCCTTCCCTAGCCTTCCTAGTAAGCTCATTACATATAATTACCACCTCCTTCAAAGACTTCTTATCAGCTTCCTTAACTACAGGTACTACTAATCCATGATCTACAGCAACTGCAAAGCCTATATTGATCTCATCAATAACTTTAATCATGTTATCCTCAAGTGTTGAGTTAATTATTGGAAATTCCTTCAACACCTCAGCAACTAACTTAATCAGTATTGGTGTGTATGTTAGTCTAATCCCAACCTCCTTCTCAATCAACGGTAGTAACTCCTCCCTAATCTTAACGACGTTATCGACTACCTCCTCCCTACATATAGTTACTTGAGCCATAATCCTTAAACTCTCAGTCATCCTCTCAGCTATGGTCATCCTTAAAGATGTTAACGGTATAACCTCCCTAACCCTCAACCCAGTCTTAGTCTTCTTTCTAACCTCCTCTAAATACTTAATAACGTCCTCCTCAACTATTAACCCTCCAGGACCTGAACCCTTAATAAGACTTAAGTCAATACCTTCCTTCTCAGCTATCATCCTAGCCCTAGGCGTAGCTCTAACCCTAGTAGGTGGTGGGGGTGGGGTGGGGGCTTCAGGTACTACCCTCTCTACAGGTCTAGTAGGTTGTGGTTGAGTGATGACTTCAGGTACTGCCTCACCTAACTCACCTATAAACGCGACTACACCCCCTACAGGAACTGTAGTCCCTACAGGAGCTACTATCTTCAGGAGGTAGCCGGAGGTAGGGGCCTCAACATTAGCTGTGATCTTCTCAGTCTCAATAACTAGTAGGGGCTCACCCTTACTTACCTTATCACCTTCATTCTTCAACCACTTCTTAACTACACCTTTAGTCATCGTTAAACCTAGTTTAGGCATCCTCACCTCTACGACCATGGGTTACCCACCCATAACAGACACACTCCTTAAAACCCTACATACGTTTATCAGTAAGGGTCCGTTACGTAGGAGCTTCACACCTACTACATCGTCCTTAGTTACCTCTAACTCCCTCTCACCATCTAAAGCCACTGTATACCTATCCTGCGGGATCTCTACAACCTCACCAATACTTACAGGTCTAAAACTCTTAATACTGACTTCCCTGAACTCACCAGGCATCACTACAGACCTGACCTTAAGACCTCCCTCACCAAACTCTACTAAGTAACCTAAATCACTCTCAAACGATGTAGGTCTTAAGAACCCTAGAATCGATGCTAGACCTATATCTGTTGGCTCACCCTTACTAAACACTGCATAGGCTAGGTAATCCACATCAACTATAGCTCTAGCACCTATATATGGGGTCTTAAGTACCGCTACATCTATGACTGCAGTATCTACTGACTTACCGTTAAGTAATACCTCTAACGATTTAGCCTTAATTAAACAATCATTTAATACCTTACCAGTAGCTACTAATCCTGCAGCGTAACCAACTAATGTTGCGTCGTAGAACGCTCCAGTCACGTTATTAGTCCCTGCTGCAACACAGACCATCGGTACATCACCTCCACAACCCTTAAATACAGCTCTTAAAGTACCATCACCACCTACTACAACTATGGCTTTAACACCGTCCTCCTTCATCTTCTTAGCAGCTACTATAGTGTCTAAAGCCGTACCCGTACCTCTAGTCTCAACTAACTTCAAACTAGCTGAGACACGTTTAGATAGGGTAGTAAATACATCCTCACCTAAACCGTAATTATCATGCATTATGAGTACTTCATCAACACCACCAGCATCTAAACCCATAACCACCCTCTTACCTAACTCTACCTTAGTGAAATTACTTAAGTAACTAGCTGATGAGACTAACCTCCTAATATCCTTACCAGCATCTGGATTTATTATTAACCCAGCTTTAATAACCATGACCAACACCGAAAACATGGGTAATAAGGGGAAAAATAGGTTAGGTTAAGCCTTCCTAACGACTTCCTTAACAGCCTTAATTATCTTCTCAGCGTTAGGTAGTATCTCCTTCTCTAAGACCGGGCTAAACGGTATTGGTACTGTAGGTGTTGTAACCCTCTTTATAGGTGCGTCTAAGTACCCGAAACACTCATCAGCTACTATAGCTGCAACCCAGGAAGCAAAACCACACCTGTCGTAGTCTTCATCAACAACTACTAACCTACCAGTCTTCTTAACAGACTTAATAACAGCCTCCTTATCAAACGGTACTAAGGTTCTAGGGTCTATAACCTCAACACTAATACCTTCCTTCTTCAACTCGTTAGCAGCTTTAAGAGCTTCGTGAACCATGTAGGCTACAGCAACTACGGTTACGTCACTCCCCTCCATCTTAACATCAGCAACTCCGAAGGGTATTGTGTAGGGCTCCTTAGGTACAGGTCCTCTCACACCATAGAGTAGTTTATGTTCGAAGAATATCTTAGGGTTGTCATCCCTGATAGCAGTGATTAGTAGTCCTTTAGCATCGTAAGGTGTTGAAGGTACTACTACCTTAAGGCCTGGTACGTGCGCGAATATTGAGTACAGTACTTGAGAGTGTTGAGCAGCTGCTGAGAGACCACCACCTATGGTAGTCCTAATCGTTACAGGTATCTTAATCTTACCTCCGAACATATAACGCATCTTAGCTGCTTGATTATATATCTGATCCATACAAACTCCGAAGAAGTCTACAAACATTAACTCAACTACAGGTCTTAAACCAGCTGCTGCAGCACCTACAGCAGCACCTATGAATCCTGCCTCAGATATCGGTGTATCTATAACTCTGTCAGGACCGAACTTCTGTAGTAACCCTTTAGTAACTCCGAAGATGCCTCCGTAAACACCTACGTCCTCACCCATGACTATGACATTAGGGTCTCTCTCCATCTCCTGCATTAAGGCCTCATTCAAGGCTTCTACGAATGTGATTTCCCTTACCTCACCCATACAACCACCTCAGTAGTAAGGGTCTGTGAATACATCTGTATATGCCTCACTAGGTTCTGGGTAGGGACTCCTCTCAGCAAACTCTACAGCATCTTCAACCTCCTTAACAGCCCTCCTACGGATGTCCTCAAGTAATTCCTCAGTAGCTATACCATCTCTAATCAACCTCTGCTTAAACAGTAATATCGGGTCACGCTTCCTCCACTCCTCAATCTCCTCAACACTCCTATACACCATAGGATCACCTTCGAAATGCCCGTAATACCTGTAGGTCTTACAGTCAAGTAGTGATGGACCCTCACCCCTCCTAGCACGTTCTACAGCTGCCTTAGCTGCTTCATACACAGCTAATACGTCCTGACCATCAACAGTAACACTCGGGATGCCGAAACCTACAGCCCTCTCAGCGACTGACCTAGCTGTTGAGGTCCTAGGCTGTAGCTTAGATGGTGTTAAACTCCTTAACGATATAGCGTATTGGTTATCTTCAACAACGAATATCACAGGTAGCTTCCATATAGCAGCTAGGTTAAGTGACTCAAGTATAGCACCTTGATTCTGAGCACCATCGCCTGCGAAGCATACAACTACGTTATCAGTACCCTTATACTTCAGAGCTAATGCAGCACCTACAGCTAGAGGTCCTCCAGCACCTACTATACCGTTAGCACCTAACATACCGACCTCGAAATCAGCTATATGCATAGAACCTCCCTTACCCTTACACGTACCGGTCTTCCTACCGAAGAGTTCAGCCATCATACCCTTAATATCGACTCCCATAGCTATGCAGTGGCCGTGGCCTCTATGAGTACTAGTGATGTAATCACCTTTCTTCAAGTTAGATATGACACCAACTGCTACAGCTTCCTCACCAGCGTAGAGATGTACGAATCCAGGGATCTTACCCTGAGCGAAGAGTTCGTGGACTTTATCCTCGAACGCTCTAATTAGTACCATCTTATAATACATATCTAATAACTTCTCGGGAGGGAGCAAAACGCACCCCCGGCAAATAATTGTTAGAACATTTATAAATTATAATTAATACCTAGATATCAGGTAATGCTAAATATCGTCATAACGTTAAGTAGTTCTTTAACGTCTTATCATTGTAATTCCTGCAAAGCCTACATATACTCGAAGATAACTAGATAGTATTCTTACTAATCATTATGTAATCCTTAGGTCATAACCATAGCATCAGTCTTACAATAAATCCCTAACGATTCCTAAACCCTCATGAATAGTATGAGTTATTATATTGCTAGTCAACAACTACTTAAAGGATTACGCGTACGACATACTGACTTATAGTTTAGAACTTTTAAGTAGAAGCTATGTTAAGAAGTTATTTAAAACTCCTACATTAGTGGTTATAATGACTAGAAAATTAAGTTTTATTTAAATACATTATCTATTCTATATGTTCTAGAATTGCCTTAACAGCTATCTTAGCTGCTGTCTTAACAACATCACTGCATTTATCAATAGCTCCGCTACTGATGAATTCGTTGAGTTCGTTAGGGTCTCTTAAGTTGTAGTACCTACCGAATAGTCTTATATGTATATCCCTACACCTAACACTTCCGAAGGTCTCTTTAAACTCATCAAATACTTTGTAACCGACCTCCATAGCCTTCTTATAACTTTTAGATTCCGTCGTAGGTTCTAACTTATCACGTCCGAATACTAAGCTAACAGCCATTAAAGCACCTAGTAATGCGCCGCAGACCTCACCACCCCTAGCTACACCCCCAGCTAATGCTGAGGCAGCCTTAAATACATTACCATCACCTAAGTTAAGGACTTCTTGAATAGCTTTTAAAGTCATTTGAGAACATCCGTGGTACTTAAGGTCTAACTCCTTAGCTAGGGACTCAACCCTACTCAGCAATAACTCCTTATCTAGACGCATTCAGAAATCCCTAACATTCATTGTGAGGGGATTAATAAACTCAACTCATCTATAATCCCTACGAAACTAACTCTCTTCTAACTTTAATACTTCCTTCAGTAAGAATTCTAACAACTCCTCTAAGTCGTTGAAGACGGCTACTGCATCAACACTACATAACTCATACTCTGTATATCCGTTAGTACTTAACCCTATGAAGTATGAGCCTAAATTCCTCGCTAGGTAACCGTCAGTACAGGAATCACCTAAGACTACAGCATCATCACCTTCAACACCGACTAACTGATCAGTGTATGGTTTAGGCCTCCCCCCAGCATCCCTACCACATATACGTACCTTATCAGTAGGTATCCCTAACCTACTAATTATGAATGATATTACAGTGTTAGGTTGGAGTGATGAGATGTATACCTCCTTACCATTACTGATTAATAGTTCAAGGAATTCCTTAGCTCTTAAATCAGTAACTACCCTATGTAGAGCTACTAACTCATACTCCTCAAGAATCTTAGAGAATAGTTGGAAGTCCTTATGAATACCCCACTCACCGTAGCATAACTTGATTAAGTCGTAAGGATCTATATAACCCCTGATTAAATCTATATTAAAACCTCTCTCAATCATGACCTTAGCTAACTCCTTCCTAGCACTTATGAAGTCTATGAACTGTGTAAATCTATGAACGATTACACCGTCAAAATCTAACACGTATGTAGACCTCCTTAAGGCATCACGTAAATGTACTTCACTACGGTTAGGACATATAAACATTACTAACACCTCAACACTACTTAATACCGTAACATAATCTTGAAGTACCTATATTAAGACTTACCACTAACTAATGCTTAAGTATTAGGTCAAGCAGTACACTACCGTTACCTAACCATTTAGGTAACCTAATGATGTGTGGGTTTAAGAATCTATCCACTATAACTACCCCGACGTAATCCGGTACGTATGTGAAAGCCCAAGAATACGCAGTATATGGGAGGACTACGTAGACGTAATCAGAAATTAAAACCCTAGTACTCAACTGCTTAAGTAGCTTAAGCTTAGGCCTCCTCTTAACCTCAAACACATGAACTGAAGGTCTGAGAATATCCGGGACTACAGCAATTAAATCTATCTCTAAACCCCCAACATATACGTTCCTCCCCATATGAATAGCTATACTATCGAATAACTTCAAACAAGCATCAATTAACTCACCCTCATCTTTAAATATCTTCAAAGCCCGACAATATGAGTTGAAGACTTCTAAAAATAACTACCTCTAAATAATTCAAAAACTCAACACCATCAACTAGTATTACCACTTAATAGTTAGAGAACTTTAGAGAAGGCCTCGCCCCACTACATGAAGACCTAACCTGTAAGCATAAGCCTACAGGGCTTTAACCCTGTAAGCCTATACCTACCGATTAGGTCTTCATGTAGTGGGTTGGCGCCTGATAATATCGGTGTTACGGATCTAATTAACCTTAGCATTATAATACGTGGGGTTTTTTATTGTGTATAGTTAAGACGTTAATAAATTTTATTATGTATGTGTTATTAAGTATTACCTTCTGATTTCATGAGTTGTTACTTTAAGTATTAACTTACATTTCTACTTCCTTACTCCTAGCTTGACTCCACATACCTGGTATTAATACTGATAATGCTGGTGTTAATTCAAGCCTACCTAACCACATATACATTATCAACACCACCTTACTTAAGGTATTTAGGCTTTGGAATGATATGTATGCAGGCCCTACATTACCTTGAGCTGATGCTATCGCTGAGAGTGCTGAGAATGGGTCATAACCTAAGAATGTCAGTATTAACGTACCCATGACTACAGTTATGATATATAATAATATGAGTAAGAGTACCCTCAACACTAACCCTTCCTCCACCACATGAGTATCTACCTTAATAGGTTTTACAATAGCTGGGGGTAGGTATAGACGTTGTAACTCATTAACTATAGCTTTAAAAGCTATTACTAACCTACCAATCTTGATAGCACCAGCAGTTGAGCAGATATTACCCCCTATAAACATCAGAATTAAAAGTAGTGATTTAGTGAATGGAGGCCAGGAACTAATATCTGCTGTTAAGTAACCTGTTGTTGTTATTATCGATACTACCTGAAAGACCCCGTATCGAATTGCTTGTAATACGTCTAAACCTAAGTTTAACATCAAATCTAATGTTACAGCTATCGACGCTATTGAGATTAAGAATATGTAGTACCTCACCTCATAGTATTTAAAGAATGCTTTAACCCCATAATTAAAGAGTATGTAATGTGCTACGAAACTAGTAGCTCCTAAGAACTCAAATACTGTGAGGACTCCCTCAATATATGGATTATTAAAAGCAGCTATACTAGCATCTCTAGTTGAGAACCCTCCAGTAGCTATTGCTGTGAGTGAGTGGGTGATGGCTTCGAAGGGATTCATACCGAGTATAATCAGTATTGCAGTACATAACAACGTGTAGAATGTGTAGATTATCCATAAATCTCTAACAGTCACCCACGTCGAAGCTCTAATCTTAACCTCCCTAGCCTCAGCTAAATACAGTTTAAAGAGTTCAGCAGTACTTGGGATACCTACTATCACTATAGTTAGGAGTACTATACCCATACCACCAACCCATTGAGTAAGTGCTCTCCAGAATAGTATGGTCTTAGGTAGTGATTCAAGATTAGTAAGTAGTGTCATACCAGTAGTTGTGAAGCCTGACATACTCTCGAAGTAGGCGTCAATGAATGGTATACCACATATCACTATATACGGGATAGCACCTACTAACGGTATTAATAACCAGCTAATACCAGCTACTAATAACGCACAGCTAAGGCTTAAGTGTGTGGTAGGTATATAACGTGATAGTATGTATGTAGGGACTATCAAGGATATACCTAAGAGTGTGAAGACTAGGGCGTTCATAACCTCACCGTAGAGTAAGCCTACAAGTACAGGCAGGAGTAATACAACACCTGAAGCTGTTAGAATCCTAAGTAATGAAGAAATCAATGAGTGATAACCCTTAACAACTAATTTAAGCTTCATCAACATATAGCCACATCCTACACTCCTATACCCTAAAATTAATAAACACTGATAAAAGTTGTAAGGTCTACTGCTACAGTAGTTAAATTAGTTTAAAAATTACTTAAGTTTAAATTCCTAACTAATCACTCCTTATACGTAAACTCCTTAACTTTTACGAAGTTCTTAAATATAGGTTCTTCACCACCAGGTGGTGAGTATACGAATAGGAATTCAAGGGTCTGACAAGTCGATGTATTCTCAAATCCGTGTTCCTCACCAGCTGGTGCGTAAACTAATGTGTAAGGACCTACAGGGTACTCCTTATCTTTAGTGAAGAACTTACCCTCACCATGGATTATAAACATTATCTCCTCAGAATGGTCGTGTTTATGTAGTGGTACCCTAACACCAGGTCCCATAACAGCTAACCCAATACTCATGTTCTTAATACCTATTAACTGAGGGTTACCGTAGATCCTAACCCTACGTAAGAGTGTTTCAGGGTGGTGGAATTCAGCAGTATCTGAAAACCTAATCACCTTCATACAGAACCCTCAAATAATGTAATACTGTAAACTAAAAAATACTTTCTTGAAACATTCACAACTTTTGAATTAGGTAAGACTGTGATAGCTTATGAATTCCTTACCGAGAGTCAGCATTCTCTTCTAACTACTAAAATTTAATTTATTAGTTACATCAAATCGGTTAATCGGATATTACCTCAGCCTTACCATAGCTACTTAATACCTCTACGAGTTTAGGCGTGTTCTTAGTGTAGAGTAAGAACCTTACTGTGTATCCACCATGCTTTCTGGACAGCTCAATACACTTCCTCTTACTATACTCCCTCACTATGTAGTCCTTACTCAACGGGAATTTAATAACTATGTACTGACTAATCGATACTATACCTCTATCATAAACCTCATAACCTCTTAATACGTAGGTTAAAGTCTTAACCCTAAACACAAACTCTGAAGCTACGTAAAGTATGTAGGGTACTACGAAGCCTACGATATACGCTATTAATTTTAAGTTTAAGTCAGTGATTACGAATCTAGGCAGGATTAAGTAGAAGTATATGAAGTACCATAAGAATATAGGTATTATGATCATAGACTCCATCAACGCCTTAAAACTCTGTTTTCTGAACTCATCATATAATATGAAGTCCTTCTCAAGCAACCTAGATACCTCATCATCATCAACTTCAAATAACATACTACCACGTCTAACCTCATCAGCTATAACATCAAATAACTTCGGTGGTTTCCTAGCAGCTCTACGACTTATAAACACTACCAACGTTATAACCACTATAAACGTTATAAACACTAATAACCTGAATTCAGGATAATAAACAAGTGTGACAGCTAGTAATACGAGTAACGCTATAATCCCAACATGTGTGAGTACCTCAGTAATACGCGAAAACACCACCTAAGATAACTCATTAGAAAGCTAAAATATTTTTAAGCCCCTTAAACCTTAAGAGAAGCTTATTATGAAACTAGCTAGAGAGGTGAAAGAAGTCATAACCCTAGACGGTAAGTGAGCTTTCATAGTCAGGACTGTAGTGGGTAAGGGAGTTATTGAGAAGTAGATAGTAAGATTAAAATTAACGAATATGAAAGGGATGAAGTACCACTTACTGAGAAATAATTTCTTTAAATGCTGAAAGTGTGCTTCCAAACGTTTTAATGAAGGTTTAAATATCTTTAAGTATATTATGACGTGTATGTGTAGGAGAGAGACTGTTTTTATAGGTCTGATTAGAGATCATAGAACAAGGATTGGTAGGATTAGAGCTGTTAAAGGTGATTTAATTGGTTGTAAGAGTGAGGATAGAGTTAGTTAAAGAGGGGGCGAGGGTTGAGACATCAGCACTTGCAAATAGTGGTTATGAGTCTGAAACTCCGCAAGTTTTAATACCGGTTAAAGTTGCGGAATCCCTTACACTCTGGCCTCCAGTAAGGGGTATTGATGAGAGTGTTTTTGAGACAGCTGGAGGTCCCTTAAGAGTTTGGGTAGCGTCAAAAGCTGTTAAAGTAAAAGTCATAGTACCCAACATAGATACCCAGTATGTTGAGGCAGACGTCGTCATCTCACCCCTAGCTGATGAAGTCTTACTAAGTGATAAGATGATAAGTGAGCTTAACATAGCACTTGAAGATGTTGGTAGAGGGTATTGGAGATTTACATGGGAACCGAAAGAAAGCATTAGGAAAAGTGAACCTCCGAAGTATTGGAGGTAGGGATTCCCAATAGCTAAAGACATTATAACAATTGTCAAAGTATAAGTCCTCGTAGAGGTAGACTTTCTGTAGACTGTATAAGCTCTTTCAACATTCATAAAAATTTTAAACATTTCCTAAACGTGATGATGAGGTCTTGAGGTTTACGAAGCTTTTTATGAACTCTGATTACCTGATGGGGATGGGTGTACCTTCAGGTAACTAGAGGTGAACAACTCCTATAGAGTGGTAGGGTAATACAGCCGTTGAAAAGTAGATAGGATGAGTCTGAGAAAGTAAAGGACTATGAACTACCACCTACTGAATAATGGTGGTGGAACAGTATTGATGGTTAAATAATGCTATAATTATATAACATGTATGAATATTCGCTTTTTGTTGGAGGCTCAGTCCTTTAGGGCGGGGAGGTGTTCTATCGAAAAGATTATAAGGTTTTGCTCCAGTACCTCTTCCTGGTGTTGGGTGTGGGCGAGCTTAACAGGCTATGAGCTCACACCTCTCCGGAGCTGACGGCGGGGCCTGAGTAGTGATGCCGCACCCGTGAGGGGCTCTGATCAATGAGGGAAAGCCCTAGAGGGTTAGAACCCTCGCCATTCATGGCGGGAGCCGTCAGCAACCCGGAAATGCTATAAAAAGCATTCCATTAGTAGAGCTAAAGTATTTTAGCTTTACTTAAAATTTAATCTAGGGTCTATGTTATGAAGCTGACTAAGGAATCTTTAAGAGGTGTTATAGTTGCTATAGTTACTCCTTTTAGAGATGATTATGAGTTAGATGTTGAGGGTTTGAAGGTATTAACTCAGTATTTAGTTGAGTGTGGTGTTCACGGTATTATGACTACTGGTGGTAATGGTGAGTTCCCACACCTACTACCTCATGAGAGGTTTAAAGTTCTTGAGGTTGTTAGGGAGGTTGTCCCATCAAATACGTTATTAATTGCTTGTGTATCTGCATGTGGTTTGAAGGAGGTTTTAACTTATGTTAAACATGCAGTGGATGTAGGTGCTGATGGTGTTATAGCAACACCTCCATACTATTATAAACTGCCTAGGGAATCCATTTATGAGTTCTTTAAGGAATTAGCTGAGAAATCTGAAATACCTGTAGTCGTATATAATAACCCAGTATATACAGGCCATAATATAGATCCTAAGTTAATGGGTAAGATTGCTGAGTTAGGTAATGTTGTAGGTATGAAGCAGAGTAATAGTGATTTAGGTCAGACTATAGAGATTATAAGACTTGTAGGTCATAAAATCTCAGTCCTTACAGGTATTGATAGTCAGTTCTACCCAACATTATGTGTTGGTGGTCGTGGGATATTCTCAACAGCTGCATGTGTAGTACCTAAGCAAATGGTGAGACTATATAACGAATTTGTTAAAGGTAATTATAAAGAAGCCTTCGAACTCCATCTTAAACTCCAAGAACTCTTCAGGTTCTTCGAGTATGAGCCAGGGTATGTAGCACCATGTAAAGTAGCACTTAAATTACTTGGACTCCCAGCAGGCCCTGTACGTAAGCCATTACCATCACTAACACCTCAAGAAGTTGAGGAACTCAAGAACGTATTAGTTAATCTAGGATTCACGGTAGGTTAAATGCCGAGGACGTCAACTAAGCTTAGGGTTAATCCATGGTTAATCCTTACATTATGCTTCTTAATAAACTTTATGTTAGGTTTTAAGCATGTCTGGTCAGTATTAGTACCTTATGTTGAGGTAGACCTTAAGATATCTAGAGCTCTCGTCGTACTACCGTTTAGTTTAATGTCTATAGTGAACGTCGTAGGATTCTCGATGATAGACTACGTCAAGTCTAGATTAGGTCTAAAACTAACACTGACTTTAACAACAGTCTCGACAGGTCTAGGCTTAATACTGACGTCAATATCTCAGGATATAGTGATGCTTACTATCTCCTACGCATTCATCTACGGTATCGGTCAAGCCTTAGGTTACGTATTAGCAGTTACCTTAGGTGTTAAGTGGTTCTACAGGACTCGTAAGGGGTTAGCCGCAGGTCTAACCTCAGGAGGTTATAGCTTAGGTACTCTAGTACTAGCTCCGATAACCTCCTACTTAGTAAGTTGTTTCGGGTGGAGGTTAACAACCTTAGCAATAGCTACTGCATCAGTCATCGTTATGTCTGTAGCAACTGTAGTCCTTACCGAACCACAGGATGAGGTAGTTAGTTCTAGGACGTACACTCCATTAGATATCCTTAAGACTAAGACCTTCTACATGGCTTGGTCTATGATATTCCTCACAAGCTTGATAGATGGTTTCGCAGCCTCACACCTAACACCGTTTGTTATGGAGTATGTAGGTGTAGGTGTTTTAATAGCTTCAACAGCTGTTAGTGTGTATTCGTTAGTGAATTTCCTAACTAGGGTAGTTATTGGTGAGGTAGCTGAACGTATAGGTATCTACAGGATATTAATGATTGTATACATCATATCAACGTTAAATATAGCGTTACTCCCAACTTATAGGTTCCTACCTCTAACGTATTTAGGGTCATCACTTATAGGTGTGATCCACGGTACTAACGTAGCTTTAATACCTTTAATAGCTGCTAGGATGTGGGGTACTAAGTACTTAGGAAGTAATTACGGCTTACTACTGACCTCAGCTACTATGTCAATGCTTGCAGGCCCTATAATAGGTGGTTTATCCCACGACCTAACAGGTAATTACGACTTAAGCTTAACTATCTTAACCATAGCTTCAGCTACTGGTATACCATTACTATATATGATTAGGAAGGAACTCACTCAGGGTTAGTACCTTCGAATTCTGTAATCTTCCTTATATTATTAACTTCTGTTGGGTCTGGTTCTTTAACTGAGAACCAAGCATCTATTATCTCCTTAGCTAACTCCTCAGAGAGGAGTCTAGCACTTAAGGCTAAGACGTTAGCATCATTCCATAGTCTAGCTCCTTGAGCAGTCTTAGCATCAACACATAATGCAGCCCTAACACCTCTAACTTTATTAGCAGCTATGGATACTCCAGTACCTGTATAACATATGACTACTCCGTAATCAACAACTTTAGAAGCTACTAACCTACCTACCTCGAAACCTACTTCAGGCCATGGCTCAGGCTTACCACTCTTAACACTACCTACTAACACTACTTCAAAACCCTTAGACCTTAAGTAATCAACTACGAAACCACATATACGGTAATTATCGTCAGACCCAACAGCAACTCTAACCATAACTCACCACCAACTCATACTTAATAGACTCAACACCTAATAAATAACTTATAATCATTAAATCATTAACTACATCACCAGGTATTAGGATGTGGTGGTTACTTAATGCTATGTTCGGGAAGTTACTTAAGTCTACATCAGCTTCAACAACTGCTTGAGTCCTACACATCTCGTCAGACATCAACCCACTACTTAATAACCTCACCTTAAGGGTGGCTATGGTTGAGAAGTCCCTATCAATACCTACTAAAGTGTATGTACCCTCAGGTAACTTACATGTTAGTGAGTACGGGTATCCTGACTCGAAGTGAGTTACTACACCACATTTAGTGGTTAGTTTAGTAGCTATGGTACAGTGAGCTAGTTTCAACTGCTTACTACTAACCCCTACGAGATTAGCTATCCATGAATACCTCCCTAAAGCCTTAGACATAAGCATAAGTGTTAATGACCTTAAATCAGCCTCACACGCAGTAACTACACCATCATCATTAAGTAGGGATACAGCAATACATGGTGTAACACCATATTTAATCAGGTATGGGAAGCAGTTAATTGCTAATGCGTTAAGACCTCCACCCTCTACAAACCATCTCAAAGCTACGTAGATTTTAAGGGCCTTCCTCAAGTAATCAGTATTGAGGTCTGACACACCTACACTTCCTTCAAACCTCCTCAGAACTTCTAAGACCTCCTCATCCCTAACCTCACTAACCCTACGTTCTAACTCCTCATAACTTATTGAGACCACCTTAGAGTTTAAGACCTCCTCAAATAACTCACGTTCCTCATCATCTACACTACCTACAACCCCTACCTTCAGATTAACTATCTGTGCTACTGCCTTACCAACCCTTAAGACAGTATCTATAGTCCTCAAACAATCACTACTCCTCAGATCACTACATAAGAATATGTATGCAGAGATCCCCTCCCTCTCAACCCTACCTCTAATAGATATCGCTGATGGTAGGCTGTTATGTCCTTCATGAGCTATTATTAAAGCCCTCTTAACACCACACATACTTAATAACTTAGTAGCTAGTCTACTAGTACCTCCAGTAAGTATTAGGAGTATGGGTAGTGAGTTACCGACCATATCTAAAACATCCTTACTTAACCCTTCATCAGAGTCTATGATGTTTAAGACCTTAACATTATTACTGATGAAGACATCCTCAACAGACTTAAGGAGTTCTTCATAGTATTGAGGGCCGTGGACCTTAGATGCGAGTGGTACTACAACTATATCTACAACCACTTCAACTACCTACTCTAAAGTGGGGGAAACACCTTAAAACTTTAAACTCTAGTTATGAGGTATTAATTGGGTTTCTATATGGGTAGGATTACTTGGTATGGTCACGCATGTACTTTAGTAGAGTTAGATGGTGTTAAGGTATTAGTAGATCCTTGGGTTACTAACCCATCATCACCTTATAAGTCTGTTGAGGACTTCGTTAAGGATGTAGTTAGTGTTGATTATGTAGTAGTAACTCATGACCATGGAGACCATGTAGGTAATACTGTAGAGCTACTTCAGATGTTTAAGAACTCTAAATTAGTAGGTATTTACGAATTAGCTAATGAGTTAGGTAGTAGGGTAGGTAGTGATAGAGTTGTAGGTGCTAATATCGGCGGACCTATAAGGCTAGGTAGGGTAACTGCAGTACTAACACCTGCTCACCACTCATCAAGTAGAGGTCACCCTACAGGTGTTGTGTTGATAGGTTCTGAAGGTAGTGTCTACCACGCAGGTGATACTGGATTAGTTGCAGAGTTAACACTACTTAAGGAGTTATATAATATAACTGTAGCTCTACTACCAATCGGAGGTCACTTCACTATGGGTGTTAAAGAAGCTGTTAAAGCTACTGAGTTGTTAAGACCTAAGTACGTAATACCGATACACTACAATACATTCGATGTGATAATGACTGACCCGGAGGAGTTTAAGAGAGGTGTTGAGAGGTTAGGTATAGGTACTGAAGTAGTGGTATTAAGACCTGGTGAGGAATTCACTTTCAAGTAAAAAAGATTTGATTTAAGGACTACGAAGATATTAGTTTTTCAAGTACTGCTATCCTAGCCTCTAAAGACGTCACCAACCCTTGTAACTTACTCAGGTATGAGGTAGCTTCAGCCTCCCTACCCTCAGATAGTGATTTCTGTGTAAGTGTTAATAGGTTCTTAGACTCATTAACATCTCTAACCACATCATCTAATAACTTCTTAGCCATACTCTTCTTAGGACCTTCCCTCATCTCATCTACCTTCTTCGTAATATCTCCTACATACTTCACAATCTTTTCTAACCTAGTAGTTAGGTTATCCGTTAACGACTTAATAGCGTTACTAACACCTACACCCTTAACCTCTAAATGCTTAAGTATATTGTATATTGGTTCTAACCATGCTTTAATCCTCGATAAGTTAGCACCTACACTTAAAACCATATGTAATGCTTTAATACGGTCTCCAGTCCCGTAGGTATTAACAGCCTCTTCTAAACTCTTATTTAGTGATTTTATGATCTCCTCGTAATGTTGGATAGTTGTTAAGTTCACGAACTTACATATGGTTACGTTCGTAGTTTGCGGGCAGATGCTGCCTAACCTATCCTTAATATACTTTAATGTCTCGTTAACCTCCCTTAATAACTCCCTATCCCTCTCTAAGGTTGTGTTGAAGGCCTTATCTATATTCCTAACAGGGACCTCACCTAACGACTTACTGATCTCATCACGTATCTTAGGGATCTCAGCCCTTACACTAGCTAAGACATTCACGATATCCTTAATACTTGAGTAATTAACACTCTGTAAAGCAGTTGTTAAGTTATCAAGTCTTTCTAATATACCCTCTATCTTATCAAGTACTTGAGTTAAGTTATGCTCTAACGCTACATTCCTTAACTCCTCAACCTCCTCCTTAAGCTCCTCAACATCGATGCCGTACTTACCTACTGACTTATTAATAAACTCTCTAACTACTTCAGGCTTAGGTTGGGGAACACCTCTCAACTCCTTACTTAAGTTTCCGAGGAGTTCCTTAGTGATTGATATCCTGACTGTAGCGTTCTTTAAAGCCTCAATAGGTACTGTAGGGACTCCTAACCCTTCCAACCTACTAACCACTCTATTTAAAACCCCAACAACCTTATCGAGTTCCTGTACAGACCTCTCAACACCTACTACGTCAGGTTTTCTTAAGGTGTCCTCAACCCTCCTCTCCATAGCTTCAGAGAAGTTCTTAGCCCTAACACCATCTAACTTACTATTAACTACTTTTAAGGTGTTCATCAACTCACCGAGGTTCTTAGCCTTAGATATATTACCGACCTCCTCAATTGGTACACCGTATAACCTCTCCATAGTCCTTACCCTAACCTCCAACGACTTCTTCAACCCTTCATTATACCTATCACTAACACCTTCACCAGCTCTAACCCTAACCTCCTCCCTAACCCTACTTAAGACCTCCTCACATCTCTCTATAAATCCTTCAAGTTCTTTATCACTTAACGCTGAGGTATTAGTACTTACTAATCCCTCAATCTCAGACTTGAGTTCTGATGAGATATTAAGTGTTAATGCGTTCTTCAGCATGTTCTGTAGGAGTAAAGCTCTATCCCTAACCCCTACAGTCTGCTGTGATGATGTTATTACTGCAGTCATAGGTATTAACATCAACATCATCAACGTTAAAGCCATTACCTTACGTACATCCATACCTACCCCCACTAAAAACATCCTACTACAATATATTTTAGGGTAGTCGTGAAACACTCTTCCCACCTGTTCCACCCTCATACCTTAACATCCCTCACCAACGTTACTCTATTCTGAAGCCCTACCTTCTCAACCCTAACAACCCCTAACCTCTCAAGCCTCTTAACATGCCTCCATAACGTAGTCTTAGGAACGTTTATAGAGACCTGAAGCTCTGACTGTAATGCAGAACCTCCCCTAGCCTTCAACTCCCTTATAATACTCCTATCAACATCATCAAGTAACTTATCTATATCTCCGACCCTCCTCCTACGTAGTACTACGTAGGTAACACCTGAAGCTACAGCAACCACTACTATACCGGTAATTAGTAGTGATGTGTAGTCAGGTTTCGGAGTTACTACCGTAGGTTGCGTTACGGTAGGTTGTGTCGTAGCAGTGTTGGTGGGTGTAGGTATTACTGTTTGAGTTATACTCGGTACACGTAATGAGTACGTAATTTCCTGAGGACCTCTAACCACTAGGGTGAGTACCCCACCCTCCTCCTTAAAACTAATTATATTCTTAGGTAGTGTTAGTAGGATAACACTTGACGTCGGTATCTTTAAGGTTAAGTTATCGTCAGTATTAATGCTTAGATGGAATACATTACCTACTAATGATACGTTAGCTACATATGAAATATCAACAGTTGAGGGCTTATCAAGTATTAAATACAACGTATTATTCTCATATATTACAGGTAAGGCTTTACCATCAGCTAAAGCCACTATAGATGCTGCTATAGGCTCTATAGGTAGTCTAACCGATTGTAAACCATCACCAACCTCTACCTTAATACTCACTAAACAAACACCAGACTCATCAACCTCCACATTAATCGTCTGAGCACTTACAACAGTAGTTAGGAGGAGTAGTAGGATAAGTAAGTACTTATAGTGATACCTAACATCAACCACATCAACACCCCTTAAAGTAATTTAAAGACTCCTTAAATAGTTTCTCAACTTAAAACTTAAGTAAGTATGTAAGTTATTTATAATTTAATTATTATTAATAAATGCTTAAGTATTTGTAAAATTTATAATTTTTCTAGTGTAGAATTACTTGTGATTATATGAGAGCTGCATTACTTCGTGAAATCGGTAAACCTTTAGTTATTGAGGAGGTCCCAGATCCTAAGCGTTCCCCGCTAACGGTACTTGTATTTCCGTTAACGGGGTTGGGCCTTGGTGTGGGTTCATTAGCTTCACCCACACTCCATGGGCCCCAGTAGAGCCTAACGCCATGAGGCTCCCATCTGAGGGTATAGGTTCATCACTACTCAGTACACCTCACCGCAGTGCGGATCATAGGATCTAAATAATTGTATAATTTTAGATATTTAAACCTACCGTCAATTCTGTAACAGCTTGGATTCGGTGAGGTCGTCATTAGGGTTAAGGCTGTAGGTATATGTCATTCAGATCTTGAGATTATTGAGGGTAAGATTCCATTACCTAAACCACTACCTCATATACTTGGTCATGAAGTTGCAGGTGTTGTTGAGGTTGTTGGTGATGGTGTTACTCATTTAAAGCCTGGTGATAGGGTTGCGTTATCATGGCTTTGGTGGACTTGCGGTAGGTGTAGGTATTGCTTAGTAGGTCGTGAGAATATATGTGAGAATCAGTTAAATACTGGTTATAGTGTTGATGGTGGTTATGCTGAGTTTGTTAGAGCTCCAGCATCCCACGTACTTAAAATCCCTGATAACGTACCGTTCCCAGAAGCTACTTCAGCTACGGATGCTGTAGCAACACCTTATAGAGCACTTACATTCGCTTCTAGGGTATATCCCGGGGATTTAGTCGCTGTCTTCGGTATAGGTGGTTTAGGACATAACGCTGTTCAGATAGCGAAGGTGTTAGGTGCTAAGGTAGTTGCTGTAGATGTACTTGAGAGTAAGTTAGAATTCGCTAAGGAGTTAGGTGCTGACTACGTAGTAAATGCTTCTAAGGAAGACCCTGTCAAATATATTAAGGACTTAGGAGGTGCTGACGTAGCATTACCTACGGTAGAATCCCTTAAAGCTATGAGGCAGGCCTACGAATCCTTAAGGCCTGGAGGGACTTTAGTACTTATAGGGTTGCCAGTAGGTGAGTTATCACTACCAGTGATAGACTGGATATTAAAGGATATTAAGGTAGTAGGTAATATAGGATTCACAAGGAATGACATACTTCAGAGTTTAAAACTAGTATCTGATGGTAAGGTAAAACCACGTGTAGAGTTATTCAAATTTGAGGAGGTTAACACAGCCATCGAGAAACTTAAGAGGGGGGAGGTTAGAGGGAGAGCAGTCTTAACATTCTAAAACATAACTTTTAAATTTTATTCAGTAGTTTAAACCTTATCACCATCCCTACCTCCACCCACAACACTATGTTTACCACCCTTTCTAAAACTCTTCAAGATCTTAAACATACAGAACGCTGAGTTAACACCCATCGCAGTAACAGATGTCTGAAGCCTTGAGACTGCTTTAGAGATAGTAGATGCTGAACACTCTATGTATGACCTTATGAATAATGACTGAAGCCTTCTCTTTATACTTGCTAGCATATCCACCCATAGATAGAGTAGTTAGTAAGGTTATAAACTTAGGTATGACTAAATGACCTCACAGCATAACACGTAGTAAAGTTTTAAACTCTAGCTTAATGATTTAGTGGTGATGTAGTTGGTCGTTAGGTTTAAGTTTGCTGTTGGTTCTGTCGGTAGGGTTGTAGTCGTTAGGCTTCAACCAGGTACTGATATTATTGAGGGTGTTGAGAAGGTTTGTGATGATTTAGGTATCGATTATGCATATGTTGATGTAGGTACTGGGACTTTAGCTAAAGCAACCTTAATGTACTTCATACCAAACCCTAACGTTAAAGTAGGTGCTAGTTACTGCCCACCTAAAGAGATTGTAGGACCACTATCATTCCTAGGTGGTTCAGGTGTTATTGGTAGGGATGAGAAAGGTAATAGATTAACACATATACATGGGGCAGTATGCGATCAGTGGGGCCACGTACATGGAGGACACCTAGTTAAGGGTGGGAACCCAATACTAGTAACATCAGACGTAATCATCATGGAGTTGAAGGGAGTTAAGATAGTTAGGAAGTATGATGCTGAGATAGATTTCTCACCATTAGAGCCTGAACAAGCATAACTTAAATATAAAATATATGTTATTTTTAAAGATTTTACTTACCCTTCAGTAAGTCCTCACGCGGTGGTGCGAAGACCTCCAACACAACTAGTTTCTCAGGTCCTGGATTACGGGTTTCGTGAGGTTCGTTAGGTCTGAAGTGGTATGCTGTACCTTCACTAAATACGTAAGTACCTTCTGAAGTCCTGACCTCAGCTTTACCACTCAATACGAAGCTTATCTGTTCTTGAGGGTGTGTATGCCAGGGAACTACTGCGTTAGGGTCTAACTCAACCATAATTAACATGACCTTCTCACCAACGATATAGATCCATCTCCTAGTACCGCTACGGGGTTCTTGATAAATAGCTGTCTCCTTACTCTTAAAATCCATAGTGTCTAACCTAGGTAATTACTCATTAAACACATATAATAAGTCTTCAATACTGAAGTCAATGTATGTATTGCTTTATAAGTTTGAAGTACCTTACTGTGGTGGAAGTAACCACATCCATTACTTAGAGGTGTTTATGTTTGAGTAGTAAGTGTGGTGTTGTTGTTAGGAGGGCTAGGAATGAAGACCTTAGACGTATAGTTGAGATAGAGGGTAGGTCTTTTAGGTATCCATACTCAATACTCGTACTCACTACGTTGTTAAACCTATACCCTGAGTATTTCCTAGTTTGTGAGTATTGTGGTGATGTTGTCGGTTATGTAGTAGCTGTTGTTGATAGGGACTCCTCAGGACATATAGTCTCGATAGCTGTAGACCCTAACTATAGGGGTTTAGGCATCGGTAAGTTACTGATGAATGCTGTAGAGTCGAGACTACGTGATGACGGTATCATTAAGTTTAAGTTGGAGGTAGCTGTTAGTAACTACGTAGCTATTAACATGTATAAATCATTAGGTTATGAGGTAGTTAAGGTGTTGAAGAACTACTATCCAGATGGTGAGGATGCGTACTTAATGGTTAAGAACACCTCAGCTAACGGTTTAAGACCTGAAAAACCTTACCGAACCTCATATAATACCCTTACTTAGTAATACTTCCTTAGCTTTATCATATATGTTCGGATGTACGTACAGCCTAATTATACCTATGAACCTCGGTATAGAGTTAATTATTGAGGAGTTATACTCGGTAATCCTCACAGATGTGTTTCTATCTAATACCTTAACACATAAGTCCTCATCAACTAAGTTTAACTCCTCTATATAGGGTATCGTCATATAATCTCTAAACCCTACATAACTACTTAAGTCCTTAACAACATCGTTTAACCTCTTAACTACTTCATCCCTATCCGTAGATAAAGGCTCTTGAGAGAGTTTAACGACATCGTATACTGCCTTATAACCAACCCTATTCAGTAATAACCTGATTAACTCTCTAAGTACTTCACTCCCTAAACCCCTAACTAACACTAAGTTTATAGTGCCTGCTATGAGGTTATCATCCCATAAGTAGAACTCACCCTTCCTAATACTTGATAAGATCTTCGGTAAAGTAGTGAATGGTTCTAGGTAATCACCTAACTCATTCAGTATCATCTCATATATAGTCCTCATCATAACTTGAAATGCAGCTATGGTTTTATGGTGGTAAACAGCTCTGTACATATGCATCCTAGCTATGTAGAAGTTCTCAACTGCCTGTATAGACTTTGAAGGAACTGCTAACTCACCATCTTTATCCACAGTTATCGTATGTAATATCCTGTCAATATCTATCATACCGTAAGCTACCCCAGTATGTAGTGAGTCCCTAAGTAGGTAGTCTATACGGTCAGCATCTAAATCACTAGATAATAACATATTATACAGTGGTTCCTTATGATTCCCCCTAATAACTGATGCTACCTCCTTAGGATTTATACCGTATTCTGAGAAGACCTCGTTTAAGTATGGGTCAGTCTCTATTATGTAGGTGGTTAACTCCTCATGCCTAATCCTGAAGGCTTGAGTCATGTATGACTCGATAGCATGACTGAAGGGTGTATGACCTACATCATGTAATATCCCAGCAACCCTTAATAACTCATAATCATCACGTCTTACGTAGCCTTCATCGATGAACTTCCTAGCCAGGATACCTATTACATGCATAACCCCTAAAGAATGTGAGAATCTAGTATGTAGTGCTCCAGGGTATACATACCAAGCAAGTGCTAACTGCTTAATCCTCCTTAACCTCTGAACAGTCGGTGTCTCAATTACCTTAAGCTCAACCTCAGATACCGGTATGTAGCCGTAGACCTCATCATAAATACTCTTAACACCTTTACCACTATCTAAAGATGTCTTAACCTTAACCGTGAGGCCCACCTAATAACACATTAACTACAGATAATTTATAGTCTTTACCAAGTAAACGATAAGTATTTAAGTCCTTAGGTATAGGAGTTACGGTGGTTTTAGATGCCCCAAACCTATTAATTTGTGAGAAATGTGGTAGGGAGTACGAGTTATTAAGTCGTAGGATCTTCTGCGATTGTGGAGGTCTTCTCAGGGTTGAGTTAAGGTCTGTAGATGCTGAAGTTAGTTGGGAGTTATTCAGGAGTAGGAAATTCTATGTGTGGAGGTATAGGGAGTTAATACCTGTACCTAAGGATGCAGAGGTAGTAACACTTTATGAGGGTGGGACACCATTAATACGTGCTAGTAATTTAGGTAGGTCTTTAAGACTTACTAACCTCTACGTTAAGTTTGAAGGTGCTAACCCAACAGGTAGTTTCAAGGATAGAGGTATGACTGTAGCGATCACTATAGCTAAGTACTTAGGAGTTAGAGCTGTTGTCTGTGCATCAACAGGTAATACATCATCTAGTATGGCTGCATACGCTAGGAGGGCAGGGCTTAAACCAATCTTAGTAGTCCCTAAGAACGGTATTGCTAAGGGTAAGATGGGGCAGGGCTTACTCTACGGTGCTACGGTAATTGAGGTTGAAGGTGGTTTCGACACAGCTATGAAGGTGATTATGGAGTTAGCTAACGACCTTAAAGTATACCCACTCAACTCAGTCAATCCTTGGAGGATTGAGGGTCAGAAGACAGTAGGTTATGAAATAGTTGATGAGTTAGGAGTTCCTGACTGGGTAGTATTACCTGTAGGTAATGCAGGTAATATAACGTCGTTGTGGAAGGGGCTTAAGGAGTTAAGGGCTTTAGGGTTGATTAAGAGGTTACCTAAGGTATTAGCTGTACAAGCTGAGGGAGCATCACCTATAGTTAAGGCTTTCCATAACGGTAAGTACGTACCTGAGACTAAGGTAGAGACTATAGCCTCAGCCATCAGGATCGGTAATCCAGTCCATTGGGAGAGGGCTTTAAGAGTACTTAATGAGAGTAGGGGGTACGCCTTAAGCGTTAGTGATTTAGAGATCTTAAACGCTCAGAAAGACCTAGCTAGGTTAGAAGGTTTAGGTGTTGAACCAGCTAGTGCAGCATCTATAGCTGGTGTTAGGAAGGCTGTAGATTTAGGTATTATCAGAGGTGATGAGGTGGTAGTAGCTATTGCTACCGGACATGCGTTGAAGGACCCTGACGTGATGTTAAGCTATGAGGTAGACCGTGTAGTGGTAGCTGATGCTGAAGCAGCTGTAAAAACTATTGAGAAGTTAGTGATGAGTGGTTAAACAACATACTTACTATAAATTTTTAATATGTTTTGAACGTCGTCATAACTGATGTATGGTTTCCTACTTATTAATTCCTTGATAGGGTCTTCAGGTCTTGGGTAGACATCCCTAGAAAGCATTAAGTAACTAGCTAATACCTCGGCAGACATGCTTAAGTCATTACCTAAACTCCTTAAATCATTAATTAATGATTTAAGCTTACCTAAAGACTCACTACTTAATTCAGGACACCTACATGTAGGGTCTACAGAAACCCTAAGATCTCTACTGAGGATTTTAGAGTAAGGACCCCTTATATGCCATATGAACTTATACCCGAAGTCAATACCGAATACCGTTTGGGCTATGTAGACTATCTTCTGAGCTAGTAACCTATCCTTAAATGAGTTGAAGTCTGAACGTATCCCTAACTCCCTCAACATCTTAACTACACAGCAAGCCCTACTCATTCAGACACCTAAGACTACATTATCCTCAGTAAGTTATAAGAGATACTGTTTAAGACTCTAGATAGATAGTTTTTTATAGGTATTACCTTAAGGATTAACCAATCAACATAAAGTATTTAAGTCTTCATTATAATTAGTTATTATGAAGCCGGGTCGTCTAGCGGTCAAGGATGCGGGGCAGGTAAGCCATTAACTTACCCCCGAGTTTGGCCCCCGTGACCGGGGTTCGAATCCCCGCCCGGCTACCACTAAAGAATTTATTACGTATGTTAAGTTACTACCGGTGAGTTTGAATGTCAGGTAAGCCTGTAGTATCTGTACTCTCAACTAAGGATGCTCCACTCCATGAAGACGCTGTTAAGATGTTGTTAGAGTACTTTAACGTGAGGTTCGTAACTACTAAGGGTTGGGTAGTTGATGAGGATGTGTTGAGGGGTGTTGAAGGTTCTGACGCTATATTAGTTAGGATTGGTAGGGTTGATAAGTCTGTAATGGATGTATGCCCTAACTTAAAGATAATTTCAATCCACGGCGTAGGTTATGATAGAGTTGATGTTGAGGAAGCTACTAGGAGGGGTATACTAGTAACCTACACACCAGGTGCTAACGCCCCAGCAGTTGCTGAACTCACTGTAGGGCTTATGATAACTATCTTAAGGAAGTTACATCTAATTATTGATAAGATGCTTGAGGGTAGGTGGGATGATGCTAGGGTTTACGGTACAGGTAATGAGGTTTACGGTAAGGTTGTAGGTTTAGTAGGTATTGGTAATATAGGTTCTAGAGTTGCTAAGATCGTTAAGGCTATGGGTGCTGAGGTAATTGCTTACGACCCATACGTAACTGAGGAGAAGGCTAGGGAATTAGGTGTTAAGTTAGTTGATTTAGAGACATTACTGAAGCAGGCTGATATAGTCTCAATCCACGCACCACTAACTAAGGAGACGCACCATATAATTAATGAGGGTAGGTTGAGGGTGATGAAGCCTACAGCTGTTATAGTTAACACAGCACGTGGTGGTTTAATAGATACTGAAGCACTTTACAAAGCTTTAAAGGAGGGTTGGATAGCTGGTGCTGCATTAGATGTTACAGACCCTGAACCACTACCTCCAGAACACCCACTGTATAAGCTACCGAACGTAGTGATAACACCTCATGTAGGTGGTTCAACATATGAGAGTATGAGGAGGGTTGCGTTAATGGCTGCTGAGGAAGTCGTACGTAGGTTTAAGGGGTTACCCCCGTTAAACCCTGTTAACCCTCAAGTACTTAAGAAGTGATGTAATCCCTAATATATATGCTTAAGAACTTAGTGAGTGGGTTAGACCTAACGAAGCTGTATAACTCATTCATAAAGTCCTTAGCTTTTTCCTCACTAACATCACTACTCATTAGGAATTCCTCAATCATACGTAAAACCTTATCTAAAGCTTCGTAGAGGTCATCATCTACGCAGTTATCCCTGAAGAAGAGTACTATACCGTAGAGATCCTTAACACCCTCTAAAACACTCCCTACAGACATCTCAACACCTCTGAAATACTCTGTTCATCACATAATAAATCTTATTTAAAGGGTTTTAGATTGTTTTGAGGGCAGAGATGTTAGTAGTAGTTGGTAGTAGGAATAAGTCTAAAGTCGTCGGTGTTGAGAGGGCGTATAAGTTCTTCTCGTTAGATGTTGAGGTAGTAGGTGTTGAAGTACCTTCTCAAGTACCGCCACAACCGTTAGGTATGGAGACCATATTTAAGGGGTCTTTAAACAGGGCTTTAAAGTCTTTAGAGGTTGTAGGTTCTGCAGACCATGGGGTAGGTGTTGAGGCAGGTTTATTCAGGGTAGGTGATAGGTGGTTTGACGTACACGTAGCTGTGATTGCTGATAGGTACGGTCATATAACCTACGGTTTAAGCCCAGCATTTGAGGTCCCGTACGTATTCGTTGATGAAATACTTAGAGGTAGTGCTGGGGAGTTAGAAGTAGTTGTTGATAAGTACTTCAAGACTAAGGATATAGGTGAGTATGGAGGATTCATAAAGATCTTATCCAACGGTAAGGTACTTAGGGAGGACCTCACATTTAATGCTGTGGTCATGGCGTTAATACCTAGGTTGAACTCTGAACTCTACAACCTCAGGAATCACTGATCAATAACTTTTAAAACTGTGTGATACCGTTTATACGGTGTAGGTTAATGCCTATAGAGATTAAAGATGAGGAACACGCGATTAAGTTAAGTGAGGTAGCTATAGAGTGTAGGGTTAAGAAGTTAGAGAAGGAGAAGATCGCTAAGATTAAGTTAAGGACTAAGAAGTACTTATTCACTTATAAAGTCCCTCTAGATAAGTTAAATGAAGTGTTAAGTAAGCTTAAATGTAGTAAGGTTGTTGAGGTCTAACTAGGTCAGCACTTCCAAATTTAAACTTTAATACCTATTAAACATTGGTGATTACTTGATTGAGTATGATGTTGAGGAGTTCCGTAGGTTATTCCCTAAACTATCTAAGGAAATCTTAAGTAGGAATACAGCTAAGGTTAACAGCCTCGTTAAAGACCCCCTACATAACTACGTACCGAATATCTACGACTTCTTAGGTAGGGTTAGAAGTGTTGAGGAGGGTTTAGAAGTAATTGATTATTTAGAGAGGAGGGGTGAGTTAAGTAAGGAGTTAGCTGATAGTCTTAGAGAGACCTTAAGAACTAAAGGTATTGAAGCCTTCGGTGAGAGGAGGGAGTTCGGATATTACTACAAGTTAGCGTCTAATAAGAGGAGGGAATTACTTAGTAGGGATGGTAGTGTTAACGACTCTTCACAGAGACGGTGATTAAGGCAACCACCATTAAGACGTATGCAGTAAGTAGGGTTGTTGTAGGGACCTTACTAAATATTAGGTAATCCCATATAGATGCGAATACAGGTTCTATAGTCGCTATTACTGAAGCTGTTGACGCACTCAGTCTTCTAGTCCCCATAGTAAACAACCTGTAAGGTATTAACGTACAGAATATAGCTAAGTACGTACCAGCAATTACTGACGAGTATATATTACCTGGTGTGAAACCCCTGAATACGTAGTAAAGTGTTAGTGGGTAGACAGTTAATGGTATGTAAGGCATAGCACCTATAGATACCTCCTTATCAAGACCTCTAGATGAGTAATACCTAACAACTGATATGTAGAGACCGTAGATAAACCCTGATGTAAGTCCGGAGACTATACCGTAAAGACTTACGGTATGGTTAACAACGCTATCGTAAGTCATTAAAACAACAGCAACCACTACCAACACCATACCTAAGAAATCATACTTGCCGACCCTCTCACCATATCTTAAAGCCATTACCGAACTCCATATAGGTGCTGTGTATAGGAGGTATGCTGCAGGCCCTACACCAGCTAACGTTATAGATACTACGTATGAGGTGAATAGAATACCTAGTATTAGACCTACTACTAATGATGCTTTAGACCTAGACCTACACATCAGTAATCCTATAAGGGCTACTATAGTAGAACGTACCAGTAACATTAAAACAACATCACTACTTAATAAGGTAGCTACACCTATAGTAGACCATAACATCGACGCTACCACTACATATATCCCTGACCACATACAACCCAACTAGATTTACTATATTTAAACCCCTCAAAAATAAATTTAAAGGGAATTCTCATGAGGTTTGTCCTAGGCTGTATACCTGGTGAGAGGTTAAGAGGTAAGAAAGTTGCTGTGATAGGTTCAGGACCTGCTGGGTTAGTTGCTGCAGGCTTCTTAGGCTGTAGTGGTGCTGAGGTAGACGTATATGATAAATTACCTGAGCCTGGAGGACTACTCATATTCGCAATACCTAGTGATAGGTTAAGTCCTGAGAGGATTAGAGGTGGTGTTAAGGATGTTTTACAATCATATAACGTTAACTTCTTAGGTAGGGCTAAAGTCGTCGGTGGGAGGGAGGTTCGTGAGGAAGGTGATGAATTCGTAAAGTCTAAGGTATACTTAGGTGATATAATTGATAAGTATCATGCAGTACTCATAGCTACAGGTACTTGGAGGTCTAGGAGTTTAGGGATACCTGGAGAGGACTTAAGTAATGTGTTTAAGGCTTTAGACTTCCTATTTAGGGTTAAGTCCTGGAGACTAGGTTATCTAAGTCATGAGGAAGTACCTAACATAAGCGGTAAGAGGGTTGCCGTCATAGGTGCTGGGTTATCAGCTGTAGATGCTGCTTCAGAAGCTTTAAGGATGAATGCTTCGAAGGTCTACATACTCTATAGGAGGAGTATTAAGGAAGCCCCTGCTGGGGAGGGTGAGATTAGGAAGTTGATTGAGTTAGGTATTGAGTGGGTTGAGTTAGTAATACCTACTAAGATATTAGGTTCTGGAGGTTCTGTAAGGGCTGTAGAGTTGTTGAGGTGTAGGTTAGGTGAGCCTGATGAGAGTGGTAGGCCTAAACCAGTACCTATAGAGGGTAGTGAGTTTGAGTTAGAAGTTGATGTAGTTATTAACAGTATTGGTGAGTTACCAACACCTCCTATAGCTGATGGTGAGTTCGGTATTAGGTTAGGTAGGGATGGGAGGATATTAGTTAATGAGGAGGGACGTACTAGTAGGGAGGGTGTCTTCGCAGCTGGTGATGTAGTTACAGGACCATCTAAGATAGGTCCTGCAATGAAGGATGGTTTTAAAGTTGCTAGAGCTATAGCTGATTACTTAATGAAGTTATGACCGACTTAAACATATTAGTTAATAACCTCCCCTTCTAGAAATCCTTGGAGTTTGATGTATTACCTAGTAATTACGGAGTTAGTGACGCCTATAGTAGTAGCGTTATTAGTGACTATAGTTAAGAGTAGGTTATATGCTGGCGTACTCTCAGTACTAGCGTCGATAATATCTCTGATAACAGCATCGATACTCTACGTTGATGTGGTTTACTCAGGACCTCAAAGAATTGAATTAATTAGTGATTGGTTAGTCATACCAGGTGTTAAACCAGTAAGTATTTCATTCCTTATAGATCCCCTAAGTACTTTAGTAAGTATTCTCTTATGTAGTCTATCAACTATAATTCTAATCTACTCTATAGGGTACTTAAGTGATGAACACTACGATAGTAGACGTTATTGGTTCTTAATGCTAGTCTTCATCGCAAGTATGTTAGTAGTGGTTAATGCTGATAACTTCATCCTACTCTTCATCGGTTGGGAGGGTGTAAGTCTATGTAGTTACTTACTGATAGGGTATTACTACGGTGATGAGAGGGAGTACTGGATTGGAGGGCCGTCAGGTAAAGCACCTCTACACCCACCATCATACTGCTCCTCCAGGACATTCATAACTGTAGGTTCTGCAGATTCGGTAATGTTGGTAGGTATCCTTACATTAGTTGTCCTCACCGGTTCACCATACTATGAAGACTTAGGTATTATTAAATCATTAGTAAGTAACGGATTACCTGTATGGTCAGTCCTAACACCTTTAATACTATTCCTTACAGGCCCTCTAGCTAAGTCAGCTCAATTCCCCCTACATATATGGTTACCGTACGCTATGGCAGGACCTACACCAGTATCAGCACTACTTCACTCAGCAACTATGGTTAAAGCAGGTGTTTACCTAATCATTAGATTACTACCTGAGTTAGTAGGTATTAGTGAGGTCGTTGATAATGCCTCAATAATATTCACAGTATTGGCTGTAGCTGGAGTGTTATCTATGGTTGACGGTGCTGTAAATGCTGGTAGGGCTTTAGAGTTGAAGAAGGTTTTAGCATACTCGACGATAAGTCAGATAGGTTATATGTTCTTAATATTAGGTATTGCAGGCCTTACAGAAACAATTACTAACGGTATCGTAGCAAGTGTATACCATATGATAAGTCATGCAGTATTTAAATCAGCACTATTCTTAATAGCAGGTATTCTAATACATCTGAGCGGGACTATATACATAACTGAGATGAGGTTCCCTCTTAAGAACCGTAATAACCTCATACTCTTCCTAATAACTTTAATCTCTTGTTTAAACCTGTTAGGAATACCACCATTAATAGGTTTTTGGAGTAAGGAGTTCATAATAGAGATAATACATTTTAAGGAGCTATACATACCGTTATCCATAGTTATCATAACAACATTCCTAACAGCTTTCTACGCTACACGAATGATAACACTTATATTCCTAAACCATGAAAAACAACATAAGCTCTGTGATGTCCATATGATGAGTAAGTTATTGATATACCCGATAATACCCCTAATAATCACGATGGTGTATCTAGGTGTTATCGGATACTGGTTTAAACATACGTTAATAGATATCTTAACAATTACTGAGGAAGAGGTTGAATACATCTCTACTAACCCATTAATTACTTGGTCAACAATACCGGCAACTGTTTTAGGTGTTGTACTAGCTTTAATAAGATATGAGTTTAGGGTGTTACACTTAGTAAGCCCGACCAATATAGCTAATCTAATCTCACATACGATTAACTACTTGATCCACAGTACTTCAATGTTAGGTGTTTCATTCGTGAGGAGGGTTACGTTACTGATATATACTGTAGGGGGTAGTATTGTAAGGGGGGTTGAGGAAGTATTTAACGGGTTAGAACATACGTTAAATACTACTGTGAGGTATGTAGGGATGGTCATCTCCAGATATTTAAGTATTTTATTTAAGATGATTAACTACGCAGATATGGATTCCTTCTTAACACTATACATAATAACGTTAGCCATGATATTAACTTACGTCATGATAATGTATAACCTACACCTACTGATTACGGGTTAGTCCATGGTCATAGAGTTAATACTCATACCCGCAATCACTGCATTCATAGTTTTCAACGTACGTAATGATAGGTTAATCCATTACTTAAGTACTTCATCAATAATACTAACACTTACATACTTACTCACAATTCTACTGTTTAGGGATTTACCAATAGTTGAGAATTATGTGGAGGTAAGCGTCCACGAACATGTAGAGTATTCCTTCTCACTACATATTGATAATGTTAACGTAGTCTTACTGATAACTACGTTAACTCTTCTACCCTCTATATACCTATACTCATCAACGTATATGAGGCATAGGGTTGAGGAGGTAGGTACACCGTTAAACCTCTACTACGGATTACTACTACTCAACACTGCTAGTATATTAGGTGTGTTACTATCGTATAACATGATAACGTTTATAGTGTTCTACGAATTACTAGTACTGACTTCATGGGCTTTAGTCTACTTCTACGGTTACGGTAACCGTATCAACATATCACTTACTTACTTAGTATGGTCTTTAGTAGGTTCTCTACTAATAATAGTTGGTTTAGTAGGTGTTTACGTACATCTAGACACACTCTCATTCAACCTAAGCTTAACTCAGGATATACCGTCATGGATACTCTACACATTACTTATAGGATTCGCTATTAAGATGGGTCTTGCTGGAGTACATCTATGGCTACCACTAACACATGCTGAAGCCCCAACACCTTTCAGTGCTGTCTTAAGTCCATTGATTATAGGTTTAGGTGGTTATGGAGTTTTAAGGATTTTAAAACCTTTAATACCTACTAATGAGTTCTTAATGATTATCTTGATATGGGGTATAGCATCTATAGTTTACGGAGGTATTGGGGCGTTAGTTGAGGATGATATTAAGAGGATCTTAGCGTACTCAAGCATTAGTCATATGGGTTACTTAACGTTAGCGTTATCAATACATGACTACGTATTAAGTAATGCTGCATTCTCATACCATTACCTAGCACATGCTTACTCTAAAGCACTACTCTTCCTAGCTTCAGGAGTACTTATTTACGTGTTGAACATCAGGAATATTAAATTAGTTAGTGGTGTCCTACGTACTTGTAAGTTATGCGGTATAGCCTTCATAGTCGGGTTCTTAAGCTTAGCTGGTCTACCACCATTCGCAGGATTCATATCTAAACTCTTAATAATATCATCAATTCTAAGAAGTGCTACGTACTTAGGGACGGAGTTCTACATATTATCGATTGTGGCGTCGATAACTACGGTCTTCTCCTTAGCTTACGGTGTTAGAGTAATTAAGTATGTAGTCTTCGGAACTCCAAAACCTGAAGTTAGTGGGTTTGAACTACCCCTAACTATGAGTTTAAGCCTAATCATAATTATAGTGTTATTAGTGATTACGTGGTTAGTACCGCATGTAATCCTAGGCTTAGCAGTAGCTACACCTCAAACAGATTAGTGATTTAAGTCATCACTTAATATAGTTTAAATTGTGGGTTACCTAGTAATACTTGGTGTGTAGTAAAGGGAATGATACCCTCAACAACGTTGAAGGTATTAACCCTAATAATATATGTGTTAGCCATTGCAAACGTAGCTAATGTTATGGTGATTCAAAAAGATGTTTACCTATCATCTGTAGGTGATGGTATTGTATTAAATTACTTCGGGAGTGAGGAGGTCTACGTACTAACATCTCAACTACCACCTGAGAGCTTCGACGTTAGGGTAGGTAATACCTCTAAGGAGGGTGTCTACAGCGGTGTTGTTTACGTTAGAGTGACTAAGCAATTAATAGATAGTACGTATAAGTACTTAGTAGCTCTATACTCTGTAAGCCCCTTCACAGCTAACATAACTATAGTTAGTGGGGGTAGGTACTCTACAGAAACTATTAACTGCCCACCTAACGTCACTATACAGCTAACATTCAACTTATTAAATAACTTTACAGGTAGTGTGAGGACCTTACCTCAAGTACCTATATACTTAAGTACCCCTATATGGAGTTTAGCAGTTCTAGCACTGACTACTAGTTTATTCATAACTTCAGCAGTACTTGATGTTAGGGATTACTCAAGGATTAAGAGGGATAGGTGGGGGGTTCAAGAATCTATAGCTGTTATTGTTAGGTACCTACTCTACAGCTCATTAATATCGTTTATATTATCAACTATACTAACTATAGGTACATCCATATACATGAGTATTACTTATAAGACAACATCGTTTGAGTTCTCATGGTTGTTAACACCGTTTATAGCGTTGTTAGTTAGTGCCTTAGCCTACCAGATATGTAAGTGGAAGGGGTGGTATGATGTCGTCGATGAAGAGTGAGGAAGGTACTTACTGGTGGTTGAGGAGGCCGTTACTTAGGAACTTACTCTACATACCGTTACTACTAGCTAATAAGGAGTTTAGGAAGTGGAGGAATGCTAGGTTAACACCGGCTAAGATTAAGAAGAAGTTACGTGAGCTCGATAAGTTATTCCCTAAGAAGAAGGAGGACTTAGTCGGTAGGGATAAGGAGTTCGAGATGATTATGTCTGCAATAGCCTACCACGTCATTAAGGATGAAGCAATAATAAACTTACTTAAGGGTATGGAACCACCTAAGTTCTTCATACTTAAGGGTGCTACAGGGACTGGTAAGACATTACTTGCTGAGGTGTGTTTGAGGGAGGCAGTTATCTACGGTCTTAAACATGGGGTTAACGTCCAGCCCATGGTCATACAATGTGATGAGATTTTCCACCCACTATACGGTCAATCACTTAAGAACTTAACAGCTATATTTAGGAGGGCTGAGGAAACACCTACTGTTATGTTCTTAGATGAGTTCCACTCTATAGGTATGAAGGTTGAGAGGCCTATGTACGGTGCTGAGAGGGAGGATGTTAAGGTTCAGGACCTCTTCATAGAACATATAAATAAGATCGTAGATACTAATAAGAGGATAGTCATAATAGCAGCTACTAATAAGTTTGAGAGTATTAGGGAGGATATTAGGAGGAGGGCTTACATCATAGACTTAGACCAAAACATAACTAGGGAGATGTTATTAGCAGTACTTGACTCACAACTTAAGAGGTATGGCTGGACTCATCTGAAGGCTGAAGACGTCATGAACGTCTTAGAGAAATCAGTAAGTGCTTACAGGCAGACCCAACTCACACCATTCGATATAATAGATGCTTGTACTAAGGTATATCTGAAGAAGATAGAACCTCTAAGAGGTAAGTTACTGAGTAGGTTCTTCAAAGCATCTAAGGTTGAGGAGATAATCAGGAGTAACGTCACTTTAGAAGACTTTAAACTAGTTTCTAGGGAGTTAAGAGGTTATGTAGAGCAGGAGAAGAGTGTTGAGGTTTTAAGCACTATACTACAGATCAAACCTGCAGTTAACTACTCAGACATCGGCGGTTTATTCGGTATTAAGGATAAGCTGTTTAAGTTGGTAATGCTTAGCTTAAGACCTGAGTTAGCAGGTAAGCTTGGTTGGGTCCCACCTAAAGGTATACTACTCTATGGTGAGCCTGGCTGTGGTAAGACCTACTTAACTAAGGCTATAGCTAAGGAAGCTAACGCAACGTTCTTCTACGTACCAGCATCTCAACTACTAATTAATGCTAAGTGGGTTGGTGAGCCTGAGAAAAACATTAAAGACTTATTCACACTTGCTAGGAGACACGCACCAAGTATTGTGTTCTTCGATGAATTCGACGTTATAGCTGCTAAGAGGAGGGGTGACCCAGTAGGTGATAGATTAACAGCTCAAATACTTACTGAGTTAGACGGTCTCCAACCCCTAGAAGGTGTTATAGTTATAGCCGCTACTAATAGGATTGACGCTATCGATGAGGCAGTGATTAATAGGTTTGAACCATACGTTATTGAGATCCCACTACCTAGGAATGATATGGAGAGGTTAGACGTTATTAAAGTACATTTAAGACAGTACCTACCACACCTACACCCTGAAGTAACTCCTGAGAAGGTGTTAAGTGTTTTGAAGAGGTTTAGGGTTGTATCCCCTAGAGTGATAGCTGAGGTTATTAGGGAGGCTAATAGGTTGAGGGTTCAGGAGATAACAGCTATTAACGACTTGAAGAACTCCTTAAACAGTGTTAGGTTTGAGGAACTCCTTAAGTTCTACGAGGATGAGTTAATGAGGGTTAAGGAGGTATTAAACCTCTCAGATATTAGAGATGTGGTTAATGTGAGGGTTGAGGAATATAAGTTAAGACTCTACCACTTCGAGAAGGCTGCTGAGTCACTTGAACAGGAGATTGATAAGGAGTTAATAGATATTCAGGAGAGTTTAATCGTGGATAGGTTAGAACCAGGTGTAGTTGTAGGTTTAGGTACTGATACTCAGGGTAGGAAGGGGATACCGTTAATAGTTGAGTGTAGTGTTAACCCCTTCGGTAACGGTAAGGTAAGTATTACAGGGGTTGCTAAGAACGTAGTTTTAGGTCCTGGAACATCTGTTGAGGATTTAAGCGTTGTTGAGAGTGCTTCAAACGTTGTTGACTACATAAGGAATTACGTGATGATGAATATAGGCTTAGATATAAGGAACTTCGACTTCAGATATCAAGTGATAAGTCCTTTAGAAGGTGTTCCTGGGGCTGGTGTAAGCGGCCCTAGCTTAGGTCTAGCCTTAAGCGTAGCCGCAATATCAGAACTATCTAAAATCCCTGTAAGTCCTGAGGTAGTTATGACTGGTAAGTGTGATATTAAGGGTGGTGTAGGGCCTGTAGGTGGTTTAGACTGGCGTGGTTCTGGTAAGATATTAGCTGCTATAAGGACTAAGAGGGTTAGGGTTAGGAAGTTCTTAATGCCTAAGTGGAACTACTTAAGGTCTCGTGATGAGATTAAAGTCTTAGAGGAGAACGACATAGTTGTGATACCTGTTGAGAAGCAATTAGATGCTTGGTTAGTAGCTCTAAACCTAAGGAGTGAGTCTGAGTTAATCAACATTTTAAGAGATAGGTTAGGTAGTCTTACCAACTCTAGACAAAACTATCTTAATAGTTGATACCCTCCTCCTAATACCGCTAGACTCTATACTCACACTACCTATATCTACTGAGGAGTAGTTAATACTGCCTATCAAGTCCTTAGACACCTCAGCTACTAAGACAGCCCTAGATATATTACTACCTCTAGCCTTAATAACTGTAGTACTACATCTAAAGACGTTGAACTTCATTAGAACAGCTAATACGTACCTCATGAAGAACTTCCTACCTATGTATACTGTATTATCACTACATACGTCCATATAAACTACCGTCTAATAGATTTAGTAATGACTTAATATACTTAAAGGATATTAACCCTACTACGTAATGTTAACGTGATCCATTATGAATCCACTCAAGACATTAGGTATTCTAGTAATTACGTATTAGTAGAGGTCTTACTAAACCGTAATATAAGTGATGATGACCTAAAACTAATTTCTAGGTTAGGTGGTGAGGTAGTATATAGATTTGATGAGGTTAGAGGGTTAGTAGTATTAATTAGTGAGGGGTTAATAAACGATTTAGTTAAGACGTTAGGTAATGTTAAATCTGTAAGTAAGGCAGGTATAGTAAGACCTTTAAGTGAGTCATTACCATCTAACTGTAGTTTTGATGGGAGGATACTTACATGGAATTTAGATATGATTAACATACCCACAGTTCATGAGGTATACGGGTTAAACGGTTCTGGAGTCTACATAGCCGTACTAGATACTGGGTTAGAACCACATTGGAGGAACTACTTCAACGAGGACAGTATAGCTGAGGAATTCGCTACAGCGTTTTAGGGCCTAAAGCATCTGTGAATAAGAATGCTTGGGAATCTGATAGTGATGGTCATGGAATGGCAGTCACTGCAGTAATACTTGGGTTTAAGGTCTACAATCTATACGTAGTTGATGGAGTCTCTCCAGGAGTTAAGGTAATACCGGTTAAGGTAATAGGTAATCAGGGTTGGGGTTGGACTTCAGACCTAGCTGCAGGTATTTACTACATAGCTAAGTTATTCGAGTTAGAGAAGTTAAGTGGTAACGTACTTAACCCACCAGGTATTGTAAACCCCGTAATAATTAGTTTAAGTGTTGGTGGACCACCTTCAGACTTAGTTAGGGAGGTTATAGATTATGCTATAGAGGTTGGTGTCTTCATAGTAGCTGCTGCAGGTAATGAAGGTACTGAAGGTATGGTTTACCCAGCAGCATATCCTGAAGTGATATCTGTAGGTGCTGTTGGTTGGGTAGGTCAGTTCAGTACTGATGGTTGGTGGCGTTTAGCTGATGTTCCTGAAGACCTTGAAGGTCAATTATACATACCTAACTTCAGTAGTAGAGCTCTTGAAGGTCAGGGATTAGATGTGTTAGCTCCAGGAGCATATATAGTACTACCGTACACACCTTACGGAGCAGCACATCCACCACTACAAGCTATTAAGGCAGTACCAAGTCAGTACTACTACTTAAGCGGTACCTCATTCGCTGCACCGCATGTTAGCGGTGTAGTAGCTCTAGCACTTCAGAAGGACTTAAGTGATGGTAGGTTAGACCTTAACCAATCAGTTATAGAGGGATTACTTAAGGATAAAGCTTTCAAGATAACTTGGTATAACGCTACAGTTTACGATCCAGTCGTTAGAGGTTATGTAATGTATAGTTGGGATGATGATGCCTTAGGTAGTGGTTTAGTACTTGCTGATAAAGTTGTTGAGAGCGTCAATTAAATGTTTAAAATACTATTTTTCACAGATTTCATAATTGAATTTACCGTTTGAATACGTTATCCTTATACTCTTAACCCAACTACTGTCTTCTTCTGGATAGTCTAGTCTGAAGTGTGCACCCCTACTCTCACGTCTTAGTAGTGCTGAGTATGTAGTAGTTATTGATGTGAGTAGTGTGTTTAGCATTTCTGAATACTTAATAACTTCTTCATGACCCCCTATCCTGACCTTACCTAATTCTTCATGAATACTCAGTAACTCATCAATACATTCCTTCAGTGAGTCATTACTCCTTATAACACCTGCTTTAGACCACATTAAGTTCCTGATTCTAGACCTGACTTCAGAGGGTATGTACTTACCTTCTCTAAGTCTATACTCATTAACTACTTGGTTAACACCTTCATCACTTAATCTAATACTCCCTCTAAACCTATTCTCTATGTAGTCCGTTATACTCCTAGCTACTACCTCAGCAGTAACTATGCATGAGGTTAACGCATTACCTCCTAACCTATTAGCTCCGTGGATACCGCCTACCAACTCACCAACTACGTAGAGTCCGTTAATCGATGTTTCTAAATCATCACTTACCTCAACACCACCCATGGAGAAGTGAGCTGTTGGTAACACCTTTATAGGTGGTCTTAACCCTAACCTCCTCCTCAACTCATTAGCAAATGATGATAACTCCTCATCACTCTCCTCAGGATATATTAGTAATGTACCGTCAACACCGTCCCCCTTCATGACCTCCAACATCATATACCTAGACAGTCTATCCCTGTTAACTATTATCGCCTTACCTAGACTCCCCAACCCATACTTAACTATGATGTCCTCACCTAACTTATTAACTAACCTACCCTTAGTGAATGGGATCATAAATGTAGGTCTCCCAGGTTCTGCAATACCTAACGGGAAGAACTGTATGAACTCCATATCAATTAGAGGTAGTCCTAACCTAAGACATACTCCATGACCATCACATGATAGTTGTTGAGGGTTATCACTCCTTACGTATACGTTAGCAGCACCTCCAGTAGCTAAGACAACTACCTTACTAGTGATTACTACGTAATCACCGTTAGTAGTGATACATACAGTGTTGAACGTACCGTCACCACATTTAACTATGTCTAACATATGCGTATTCTCTAAAACTACTGTGTTAGGTCTCTTAACAACGTAATCCTTAAGAGCTAGTACTAACTCCCTACCCTGGAATAACGGGTCATCACTAACAACTCTTAAAGTACCTCTAGAAGCTTTAAACCTAATACCTAATCGTTCTAAAGACCTTATAGTGTTAACAGACTTCAAAGCTATTAACTCAACTAAAGACCTCTTATTAATATACCTACCACCCTCAACTACATCCCTTATATAATCATCTACGGAGTACCCATTAACAGGACATCTAAAAGCTCCTGCTGAGTAGTAGGTTGATGTACCGTAGCCTAGAGATGATTTAGAGATTATAGCTACTCTAACCCTCTCACTCATGAGTGTGTCTAGGAAGTATGTAGTTGATAGACCGGCTAAGCCACTACCTACTATAGCTACATCTACTACGTAACCCTTACGTATTATTTCAAACACCTTAAACTAATGTAGTATTAAGTTAAAAATGTTTAATATAACTATCTTAAGTCTTAAGTGAGTAGTGGTAGTTAATGGTGTGGTGTATTGAGTAGCTCGATGCTTAAGGGTTTAGTAGCTCTGATACTTACATCAGTTCTTTGGGGTACTTCATTCCCAGTCATTAAGACTGTCATGTACTACGTTAACGAGTATACCTACACATGGGTTAGGAGTTTAATAGCTATTCTAGGCTTAACACCATACCTACTATACACCTACTACAGAGGTAGGTTCTCAGTCAGTACTGCTAGGGGTGGTTTACTAGCAGGTATAGCTTACGCCTTAGGCTTATGGCTACAGGGGTGGGGTACTAAATACACTACAGCCTCTAACTCAGCATTCATTACAGGTTTAAGCGTCATCTACGTACACATATACTCAGCTACAGTCATGAGGAGGTATAGTATTAAGTTGTTCTTAGCCCTCATACTATCTATTTCAGGACTATACCTACTAACAACACCTACTACTGGTTTTAACTTAGGTGACTTACTAGTCCTAGCA